>LNFM01005216.1_pt1 | contig 107977 bp, 99 predicted proteins | sample 596031 | NCBI WGS metagenome assembly LNFM01 (sample SAMN04254537, study PRJNA301005) | activated carbon metagenome | isolation source: dual media filters at the Ann Arbor, Michigan drinking water treatment plant | place: USA: Ann Arbor
CCTCGATCTGGCGGATGCGTTCGCGCGTCACGTTGAACTGCTGGCCGACTTCTTCCAGCGTGTGGTCGGTGTTCATGCCGATGCCGAAGCGCATGCGCAGCACGCGTTCCTCGCGCGGGGTCAGGCTGGCCAGCACGCGGGTGGTCGCCTCGCGCAGGTTCGACTGGATCGCGGCATCGAGCGGGATGATCGCCGCCTTGTCCTCGATGAAGTCGCCCAGGTGGCTGTCCTCCTCGTCGCCGATCGGCGTCTCGAGGCTGATCGGCTCCTTGGCGATCTTGAGCACCTTGCGGACCTTCTCCAGCGGCATCCCCAGCTTTTCGGCCAGTTCCTCGGGCTGCGGCTCGCGGCCGATCTCGTGCAGCATCTGCCGCGACGTGCGCACCAGCTTGTTGATCGTCTCGATCATGTGGACCGGGATGCGGATGGTGCGCGCCTGGTCGGCAATGCTGCGCGTGATCGCCTGGCGGATCCACCAGGTGGCGTAGGTGCTGAACTTGTAGCCGCGGCGGTATTCGAACTTATCGACCGCCTTCATCAGCCCGATATTGCCCTCCTGGATCAGGTCCAGGAACTGCAGGCCGCGATTGGTGTATTTCTTGGCGATGGAGATCACGAGGCGCAGGTTCGCCTCGATCATCTCCTTCTTGGCCTGCGTCATGTCGCGCTCGCCGCGCGACACGGTGGCATAGACCCGCTTGTATTCCGCCACCGGCATGCCGGTGAGGTTCGCCACTTCCGCGATGCGGGCGCGGATCGCCTCGACCTCGGTGCTCGACTTGGCGACGAAGGCCTTCCAGCCCTTGCCGGGCAGCGCGCCGACACGCTCGAGCCAGGCGGGGTCGAGCTCGCTGCCGCGCCAATGCGTCAGGAAGTCCTCGCGCTTGACCTTCTGTGCCTCCGCCAGGCGCAGCACCTGGCCTTCGAGCACGGTCAGCTTGCGGTTGAGGCCCTTGAGCTGGTCGACCAGTTCCTCGATGCGGTTGTTGTGGAGGTGGACCTTCTCGACCAGCGTGATCAGCTCGCGGCGCGACTTCTCGTAGGTCTTCTCGCCGCGCCCGGCGAGTTCCTCGCCGGAGGTATAGGCCTCCATGCGCTTGTTCGAGAGCTTGGCCAGCTTGCCGTACAGGCTTTCGATCTGCTCGAAATTCGCCAGCACCTCGGGCTTCAGCTTTTCTTCCAGCGCGGACAGCGACAGGCCCATGCCCTCGCCTTCCTCGCCATCCTCGAATTCCTCCTCGGCGGCCGGCGCGGGCGTGCCGTCCGGCGTGCCGGCGGTCTGCGTCGCCTCCAGGTCGATGACGTCGCGCAGCAGCATGCGCGGCGGGGTGGACCGCACCGCCTCGTGCCAGCGCAGGATGGCCTGGAAGGTCAGGGGGCTTTCGCACAGGCCCCCGATCATCATGTCGCGCCCGGCCTCGATGCGCTTGGCGATGGCGATCTCGCCCTCGCGGCTGAGGAGTTCGACCGAACCCATCTCGCGCAGGTACATGCGCACAGGGTCGTCGGTGCGGCCGAGGGTCTCCTCGTCGACATTGCCGCCGGATTCCTCCTCCTCCTCGCCATCCTTCTTTTCGGCGGGCTTGGCGGGGACGGCTTCGCCGTCCTCGGTCTCCTCGGCCTCGACCACGTTGACCCCGGCCTCGCTGAGGGTGGCCAGCGTGTCCTCGATGGTCTCGGAGGAGACCTGCTCGGGCGGCAGGGCGGCGTTCATCTCGTCATAGGTGACGTAGCCGCGCTCCTTGCCCCGGGCGATCAGCTTCTTCACGGCCGCCGACTGGGTGTCGAGCATCAGTCCCTCGACCTGCTCGTCCCGCGTCTCGGTCGTCTCAGCCCCTGCCGCCGCCTTGCTCGCCATGCGCTCTCCGCTCCGTCCAACGCGTTCGGGCATCCGGCCGCCCGGATGCCCGAAAAAAGGCCCCTATACTATGCAGCGTCGCCGGGGGCTCCGGCCGACACCTCCCCGCGGCGGATGGCGTCGAGCGCCTCCGACAACAGGATCAACCGCCGCTGTGCCGCGGGATCGTTGGTTTCCGCCAGGATACGGCGGGCCGCCTGCTGGTCCTCGATCAATTCCGCCTCGCCACGCAGACGCAGGAAGAAGTGCCAGTAGCCTTCCTCGACCTCCCCCGGCAGGGCTCCCGGCCCCGCCGCGAGGGGCAGGCCGCCCGGTGACAGCGCCCAGGACACGGCATCGTGCAGCGTGCATTGGGCGAGGTGGGCGATCAGGCCTTCGGAGTCAACCCGTTCGGCCCCCGGATGCCATGCGAGAATCGCGGCCCGAAGCTGCGTGGCGGGACCATCGGGCAGGTCGAGCAGGCCGAGTCCCTCCTCGACCTGGGGCAATAGCCAGGGGTGGCGGATCACGATGGCGAGCAGCATGCGCGCACGTTCAGCCTGCACGGGGCCGGCGGAAATGGCCGGGCGCGGCGCCGCGCGACGCCCGCTCACCAGGTGCGGCAGCGCGGATGCGATGCTGCCCCGGCCCCTCAGCGCGTCCCGCCTGACGCCCTTGCGGCGATCGGCGCTTTCGACCTCCCGCAGGATCTCGCGTCGCCGCTGGTTGAACAGGCGGGCCACCGAGGATCGTTTCGGCCGGTCCGCGATCGCGGCAATCCACGCATCATGCTTGCGCTGCCAGCCCTCCTGGGCCTCGCGCGAGCGCAGGTCGATCCCTTCGCGCGAGACATCGAAGATCACGTCGAAGATGTCGGGCGCGCTGCCGAGCAGGCTGTCGAAGGCGCCGCGGCCGGCGCCCTGGATCAGGCTGTCGGGGTCCTGGCCCTGCGGCAGGCGCACCGCCGCCAGCGACTTCTCGCCCTCCAGCAGGGGCAGCGCGGTCTCGGCCGCCCGCAGCAGGGCGCGCGTGCCCGCCGCATCGCCGTCGAAGCACAGCACCGGCTTGGGCGACAGCCGCCACAATTCCTCGAGCTGCTCCGCCGTCAGCGCGGTGCCGAGCGGCGCCACCGCGCCGGCGAAGCCCGCCTGGTGCAGCGCGATGACGTCCATGTAGCCCTCGACCGCGATCACCGGCGCGCCGCGGAAGGCGCCCTCCCGCGCCAGGTCCAGGCCATAGAGCCCCATCCGCTTGCGGAACAGCGGCGTCTCCGGGCTGTTCACGTATTTCGGCTGGCCATCGCCCAGGATGCGCCCGCCGAAGGCGATCACGCGCCCGCGGCGGTCGCGGATCGGGAACATCACGCGGGCATAGAAGAAGTCGCGCGCAGGCTCGCCAGCCTCGTTGGGGCGCAGCAGGCCGGCTTCGACCAGCTGGTCCTCGGTGATGTCCTCCCCGCGCAGGTCGGCGGCGATGGCGCCACGCCCGGACGGCGCCCAGCCGAGCATGAAGGCGCGGATGGTCGCCTCGGTCAGCCCGCGCTTGAGCAGGTAGTCGAGCGCAGCGCGGCCCTCGGGCAGGAAAAGGCGGCGGTGATAGGCTTCGGCGGCGGCAGCCATGACGGCGTGCAGGTCGCGGGCGCGGCGTTCGCGCGCGGCCTCCTGCGGGCTGGGCTTGGGCACATCCAGGCCGGCCTCGGCGGCCAGGCGCTCGACGGCCTCGGGGAAGGCGGCGCCCTCGGCGCGCATGACGAAGGCGATGGCGTCGCCATGCGCGCCGCAGCCGAAGCAGTGGAAATGGTCGTCATACACATAGAAGGACGGCGTCTTCTCGCCGTGGAAGGGGCAACATCCCTTCCAGTTGCGCCCGGACTTGGCCAGCCGCGTCTTGCGCCCGACCAGCCCCGGCAGCGGGGTGCGGGCGCGCAGTTCGTCGAGGAAGGCGGGGGGGAGGGCCATGGCGGGGTCGGCCATTTAGCCCCGCGCGCGGGCTGGCGCGAGGCGGATTTGCGCCCAGCCGCCCGCGCGGCTATCCAGCCGGCCTCCCCGACCACGAGGTACAGCACCATGACCCCGGCCGAACGCGCCGCCGTGCAGGCGCATCTCCGCCGCCTGTTCGGCAACAACCGCATCGAAGTCGCCCCGCCGGAACGCAAGGGCGGCTCCACCGAGCTGAAGGTGGGCGACGAGTTCATCGGCACCATCCACCGCGACGCCGAGGATGGCGAGGTCTCCTACGCCGTGCAGATCGTGGTGCTGTCGGAAGACCTCGAGGTGCCGAACTGACAGGTCGGCCCGGCGCTCACGGGCGCCGCAGCCGCCCCGGCCAGGCGACCGCCACGACGCAGAGCGCCAGCCCGCCCGCGAGGAACGGCGCCCAGAGCCACGGGTGCCAGGCGGATTGCGCGTCGAAGCCCGCGGCGTCGCGCACCAGGGTCGGATCCGCCGGGTCATAGACCACCGGCATGCGCTGCCCGGCCACCGGCAGGGGCGGATGGGCGGGCGCGCGCCCGCGGGCCTCGATGTCCTGGCCCTGGGCGGTGGTGAAGGTGAAGACCGGGTAGGTGGTGCGCCGCAGCTCGAACCAGCCATGGCGGTGGTCCTGGTGGTCGAGCCGCGCCAGCACGGCCTCGGTCCGCAGGCCGCGGCTGGACAGGGCGTGGCGGTCCTGCAGTTCGCTGAACATCATCGCACCGACCAGGCCCGCCAAGCCGAGGCCCAGCGCGGCCATGCCCCAGCGCGGCCGGGCCGCCGGCGCCGGTGGGACCGCGCGAGGCGGGCGGGGCCGCCCCGCGCGATGCGGCCGGCGACGGCGCCCCATCGGCGTTCAGCCGCCCAGGCGCGCCTTCACCATCGGTCCGGCCTTGGCCATGTCGAGCGTCGCGGCATGCTTCGCGCGCAGCACGGCCATCACCTTGCCCATCTCCTTGATGGTGGAGGCGCCGGCCTCGGCCACCGCGGCATCGACGGCGGCGGCCATGGCGGCGTCGTCCAGCTGCTGCGGCAGGAAGGATTCGATCACCGCGATCTCGGCTTCCTCCTTGGCCGCGAGCTCCTCGCGCCCGCCCTGTCGGTACATCGTGACCGACTCCGCGCGGGACTTCGCCATGCCGCGCAGCATGGCGATGATGCCGGCATCATCGACCGGCGGGCCGGGCCGCGCGGCGATGTCGGTGTCCTTCAGCTTGGCCGTGACCATGCGCAGGATGGACACGCGCGCGGCCTCGCCGGCCCGCATGGCGGCCTTCAGTTCCTCGGTGAAGCGGGTGCGCAGGTCCATGGCAGGCGTCCTCGATCGGTTCGGCGGCCCTATAGCGCAGCGGCCGGCTGGGAGGAAATTTCCCAGACGAGGGATTCGGCTTGCGGTGGGAAATCACTTCCCGGCATAACCGTGCCCATGCGCACCGTGGAAGAGATCATCGCCCTGCTGGGCGGGCCCGAGCCCGCCGCCACCCGCTGCGGCGTGGGCACCGAGGCCATCCGCAAATGGCGCCAGGCCCGTGCCATCCCGGCCAGGCACTGGCCCGCGGTGCTGGCTGCCACCGGCCTGGCGCTGTCCGACCTGCCTGGCCCCCCTGCCGAATCCCCCAAGACGGAGCCCCCCATGCACGCCGCCGATACCCCCCCCGACGGCGCCACCGGCTGCCTGGTCCTGGCCGATGGCACGGTGTTCTGGGGCCGCGGCTTCGGCGCCGAGGCGGCGCTGGTGGGCGAGATCTGCTTCAACACCGGCATGACGGGCTACCAGGAAACCCTGACCGACCCGTCCTATGCCGGCCAGATCATCACCTTTACCTTCCCGCATATCGGCAATGTCGGCACCAATGCCGAGGATATCGAGAGCATCACGCCCGCCGCGCGCGGCCTGATCGTCAAGCAGGACGTGACCGAGCCCGCGAACTACCGGTCCACGAAGCACCTGCGCGACTGGCTGGTGTCGCACGGCATCCCCGGGCTGGCGGGCGTCGACACGCGCGCCCTGACCGCGCGCATCCGCGACGGCGGCGCACCGAACGGCGTGATCTGCCACCGCGCCGATGGGCGCTTCGACATCCCGGCCCTGCGCGCCCAGGCCGCCGCCTGGCCCGGGCTGGAAGGCATGGACCTGGCGAAGGAGGTCACGACCCGCCAGACCTTCACCTGGGACGAGGCGGAATGGGCCTGGCCGGATGGCTTCGGCCGGCAGGACGCGCCGCGCTTCAAGGTCGTGGCCGTGGACTACGGCGCGAAGCGCAACATCCTGCGCTGCCTGGCCTCCGCCGGCTGTGCCGTGACCGTGGTGCCGGCGACCGCCACCGCCGACGAGATCCTGGCCCACAAGCCCGACGGCGTGTTCCTGTCGAACGGACCCGGGGACCCGGCGGCGACCGGCGCCTATGCCATCCCGGCGATCCAGGGCGTGCTGGACAAGCGCGTGCCGGTCTTCGGCATCTGCCTGGGGCACCAGCTGCTGGCGCTGGCGCTGGGGGCCAAGACCTACAAGCTGTCGCGCGGGCATCGCGGGGCGAACCAGCCGGTGAAGGACCTGGAGACCGGGAAGGTCGAGATCACCTCCCAGAATCACGGCTTCGCGGTGGACCCCAGGACGCTGCCGGCCAATGCGAAGGTCACGCATGTCTCGCTGTTCGACGGCACGAACGAGGGGATCGCGGCGACCGACCGCCCGGCGTTTTCCGTGCAGTATCATCCGGAGGCGAGCCCGGGCCCGACCGACAGCCATCATCTGTTCCATCGCTTCGTCGCGATGATCGAGGGGAGCAAGGCGTGATGTTCGATCTTTCGGGGCGCGCGGCGCTGGTCACCGGCGGCAATGGCGGCATCGGGCTGGGTTTCGCGCGCGGGCTGGCCAAGGCCGGCGCGGCGGTGATGGTGGCCGGCCGCAATGCCGCCAAGAACGCGGCCGCGGTGGCGGAACTGACCGCGCTCGGCGCGCGCGCCGACAGCGTGGAAGTGGACGTGACGGACGAGGCGTCGATCCGCGCCATGGTCGCGACGACGGCCGAGCGCCTCGGCCGGCTCGATATCCTGGTGAACAATGCCGGGACGAACATCCGCAACCGGCCGGAACTCACGCGCATGGAGGACTGGCACACGGTGCTGTCCACCAACCTGACGTCGGGGATGATCGCGGCGCAGGCGGCCTATCCGTTCCTGAAGCAGGGCGGCGTCGGGCGCGTCATCAACAACGGGTCGATGCTGTCGATCTTCGGCCTGCCCTTCCACGCGGCCTATGGCGCGTCGAAGGGGGGCGTGGTGCAGATGACGAAGTCGATGGCTGTGGCCTGGGCAGCGGATGGGATCACGGTGAACGTGATCCTGCCGGGCTGGATCGACACCGACCTGACGCGCAAGGCGCGCACCGACATGGTGAACCTGAACGAGGACGTGCTGCGGCGTTCGCCGATCAAGCGCTGGGGCACGCCCGGGGATTTCGAGGGCGTGGCGGCGTTCCTGGCGAGCGATGCCGCTGCGTTCATCACCGGGGTGGCGATTCCGGTGGATGGCGGGTTCTCGGTGCACGGCTGAACCATGCCGGCCGTCGAAACCCTCCTGGTCTTCGCCGCGCTGTCCCTCGGCCTGGCCGCGACACCTGGGCCGAACATGCTCTACCTCGTCTCCCGCGCCCTCGCGCAGGGCACGGGCGCGGGCATGATCTCGCTCATCGGCTGCCAGGTCGGCTCGCTGGTCATCATGCTCTGCGCCGCCGCCGGCCTCACCGCCGCGCTGTTCGCCGTCCCCTATGCCTGGGACGTGCTGCGCCTCGGTGGCGCGGCCTACCTGCTGTTCCTCGCCTGGCAATGCGTGCGGCCGGGCGGGCAGCCGGTCTTCGCACCGCGCGCCATGCCGCAGGAACCGGCCGCGCGTCTGTTCTCCGTCGGCTTCGCCACCGCCGCGCTGAATCCCAAGGTCGCGCTGTTCTACATGGCCGTGCTGCCGCCCTTCATCGACCCCACGCTCGGCAATGTCTTCATCCAGGGCGTGGTGCTCGGCGCCGTGCAGGTCGGCGTCGCCATCGTCTTCGACGGCGCGCTGGTCTATGGCGCGGCGGGGGTGGCGCGCTTCCTCGGCACCAGGCCGGGCTGGATGGCGGCGCAGCGCTGGGTCCTCGGCGGCGCACTGGCGCTGATCGCGGTCAAGCTGGCCACGGACAGCCGCGCATGATGGAGGTCGTCGCCGGCATCTTCGCGCTCGCCTATTCGGGCCTGGTGCTGTTCCTGCTGGCCAACAGCCTGCGTCGGCTGATGCCGCCGATGCGCGCGGCGCTGACGGCCTTCGGGCTGTCCGCCGCCGTGCACGGTGGGACCACGCTGATGGCCGGCGACCAGGCGCTGGCGGCGCTCGCCTTCTGGGGCATTCCGCATCTGCTGATCCTGCCGATGCTGCTGCTCAGCGCGCGTCGGCAGCAGCGGGCCGAGGCGCCGCGCTGATGGCCGGCCTCGATGCCCTGGCGGAAGGCGCCGTCGCCGCGTTGGTGCTGTTGCTGCCGGCGCTGGCACTGTTCTGGTGGCTGACCGCCCGGCTCGCGACCGGGCCGCGCGCGCTGCGCCCCGCCATCGCCTGCTGCGCCGCCTATGGCGTCATGGCCGCCACCGGCGCGCTCTGGGCGTTCACCGCGCAGCGGCCGAGCCTGGTGGACGAAGCCGTGGCGGGCCTGCTCATTGCGGGCGCGCTGGCGCTCGTCGTCGCCTTCATCGTGCTGCTGCTGTTCCCGCGGGGGGCCTGACGCATGGCGCGCCTGCTGCCCCTTCTCCTGGTCCTGTCCGCCTGCGCCACCACCGCCTGGCAGGACCCGCCGCGCGCGATGCAGACCCTTTGCGACGATGCCGGCGCACGCACGAATATCGGCCCGGAGGCGCGGCTCGACGCCCGCCCCCGCCCGGAATGCCGGCCCTCCGCTGCCGCCCCTTCACGCTGACCCCCCGGACACCGCCCCCATGCCCAAGCGCACCGACATCAAGTCCATCCTCATCATCGGCGCCGGCCCGATCGTCATCGGCCAGGCCTGCGAGTTCGACTATTCCGGCGCCCAGGCCTGCAAGGCGCTGCGCGCCGAGGGCTATCGCGTGATCCTGGTGAATTCGAACCCCGCGACGATCATGACCGATCCGGGCCTGGCGGATGCCACCTACATCGAACCGATCACGGTCGAGATCGTCGAGAAGATCATCGCCAAGGAACGCCCCGACGCGCTGCTGCCGACCATGGGCGGCCAGACCGCGCTGAACACATCCCTGAAGCTGGCCGAGGCCGGCATCCTGGAGAAATACGGCTGCGAGCTGATCGGTGCGAAGGCCGAGGTCATCGACAAGGCCGAGGACCGCCAGAAGTTCCGCAACGCGATGACGAAGATCGGCATCGAGAGCCCGCGCAGCGAAGTCGCGCACACCATGCCGGAAGCCTGGGATGCGCTGAAGATCGTGGGCCTGCCCTGCGTCATCCGCCCGTCCTTCACGCTGGGCGGCACCGGCGGTGGCATCGCCTACAACCGCGAGGAATTCGACCAGATCGTCGCCTCGGGCCTCGCCGCCTCGATGACCACCGAGGTGCTGATCGAGGAGAGCGTCCTCGGCTGGAAGGAATTCGAGATGGAGGTGGTCCGCGACCGCGCGGACAATTGCATCATCATCTGCTCCATCGAGAATTTGGACGCCATGGGCGTGCATACCGGCGACAGCGTGACCATCGCGCCGGCCCTGACGCTGACCGACAAGGAATACCAGCGCATGCGCGATGCGAGCATCGCCTGCCTGCGCGAGATCGGCGTGGATACCGGCGGGTCGAACGTGCAGTTCGGCATCAACCCGGCGGATGGCCGCATGGTCATCATCGAGATGAATCCGCGCGTGTCGCGCAGTTCGGCGCTGGCCTCCAAGGCCACCGGATTCCCCATCGCCAAGATCGCGGCGAAGCTGGCGGTCGGCTACACGCTCGATGAATTGCAGAACGACATCACGATGGTCACGCCGGCCGCCTTCGAGCCGACCATCGACTACGTGGTGGTGAAGATCCCGCGCTTCACCTTCGAGAAATTCCCCGGCACGCCGGCGACGCTGACCACCTCCATGAAGAGCGTCGGCGAGACCATGGCGATCGGGCGGTCCTTCGCCGAAGCCCTGCAGAAGGGGCTGCGCGGGCTGGAGACCGGGCTGTCGGGCCTCGATGACCAGCCGGTGCCGGGCGATGGCAGCGCGCAGGCCTTCCACGCCGCGCTCGCGACCCCGCGCCCAGACCGCGTGCTGATGGCCGCGCAGGCGATGCGCGCCGGCGTCTCGCTCGCGGAAATCCACGAGGCCTGCAAGTTCGACCCGTGGTTCCTGCGCGAGGTCGAGAAGATCGTCGCCGCGGAGAGCGCGGTGAAGGCGGAGGGCCTGCCGAAGACCGCGGATGCGATGCGCAAGCTGAAGGCGCTCGGCTTCTCCGACCAGCGGCTCGCCGCCATCTCCGGCGTGAAGGAGACCGAGATCTTCGCTCAGCGCGCGCGCCTCGGCGTGCAGCCCGTCTACAAGCGAATCGACACCTGCGCGGCGGAGTTCGCCTCCGACACCCCCTATATGTATTCGACCTACGAAGGCGGTTTCGGCACGCCGGAATGCGAATCGCGCCCGACCGCACGGCAGAAGGTGATCATCCTGGGTGGCGGGCCGAACCGCATCGGCCAGGGGATCGAATTCGACTATTGCTGCGTGCACGCCTGCTACGCGCTGCGCGATGCCGGCTACGAGACCATCATGGTCAACTGCAACCCCGAGACGGTCAGCACCGACTACGACACCTCCGACCGGCTGTATTTCGAACCGCTGACCGCCGAGGACGTGATCGCCCTGATCCGCAAGGAACAGGAAAGCGGCGAGGTGATGGGCTGCATCGTCCAGTATGGCGGGCAGACGCCGCTCAAGCTCTCCCAGGCGCTGCACAAGGCGGGCATCCCGATCCTCGGCACCTCCGCCGAGGCCATCGACATCGCCGAGGATCGCGAACGCTTCCAGCAGTTGCTGAAGGGCCTCGGCCTGAAGCAGCCGCAGAACGGCACGGCGCGCTCGCTCGATGAAGCGGTGCGCGAGGCCAACCGCATCGGCTACCCGGTGGTGGTGCGCCCGTCCTACGTGCTGGGCGGGCGCGCGATGGAGATCGCCCACAACGACGAACAGCTCCGCCGCTTCGGCGCGGAAGCGGTGAAGGTCTCCGGCGAGAACCCCATCCTGATCGACCAGTACCTGGCCGACGCGATCGAGGTCGATGTCGACTGCATCTGCGATGCCGCCGGCCAGGTCTATGTGGCCGGCGTGATGGAACACATCGAGGAAGCCGGCATCCATTCCGGCGATTCCGCCTGTTCGCTGCCGCCCTATACGCTGCCGCCCGCCATCGTGACGGAACTCAAGGCCGAGACGGAGGCCATGGCCCGCGCGCTCAAGGTCCAGGGGCTGATGAACGTGCAGTATGCGGTCAAGGACGGCGAGATCTTCGTCCTGGAAGTCAACCCGCGCGCCTCGCGCACCGTGCCCTTCGTGGCCAAGGCGACGGGTGTCGCGGTGGCCAAGATCGGCGCGCGCGTCATGGCGGGCGAGTTGCTGTCCGCCTTCAAGCTGGATGACGACGCCGTCTCCCGCCATGTGGCCGTCAAGGAAGCGGTCTTCCCGTTCAACCGCTTCCCGAACGTCGACGTCATCCTGGGGCCGGAGATGAAGTCGACCGGCGAGGTGATGGGCCTCGACCTGTCCTTCGAACGCGCCTTCCTCAAGGCCCAGCTCGGCGCCGGCGTGAAGCTGCCCGAAGCCGGCACCGCCTTCATTTCGGTCAAGGAAACCGACAAGCCGGCAGCCGTGACCATGGCCCGCCGCCTGGCCGAGATGGGCTTCCGCATCACCGCCACCCGCGGCACCGCGGCCCGCATCCGCGAGGCCGGCGTGGAGTGCCAGGTCATCAACAAGGTGCTGGAAGGCCGCCCACACTGCGTGGACGCCATCAAGTCCGGCGACATCCAGCTGGTGATCAACACCACAGGCGGCGGGCAGTCGGTATCCGACAGCTTCGACATCCGCCGCAGCGCCCTCACGCATGGCATTCCGCACTACACCACGGCGGCCGGCGCCCGGGCCGCGGTTCACGCTATTGCGGCCCTGAAGGCCGGAACCCTTGATGTGGCCCCCCTGCAAGCGTATTTTGCTACGTCGTTCTGATTGCATGGGGGCCGTTGCGGCCCCCATCCTGTCTCTCCCCCATCGACCGCCAGGCCTGGCTGAACCGGACCGAGGGCCGGCGGGGACTGCATTATTGGGAAGGTTTCGCCGTGCAGAAGTTCCCGATGACCGCCGAGGGCCTCTTGCGCCTCGAGGAGGAGCTGAAGGTCCTCAAGGGCGAGGAGCGCCCCGCGATCATCCGCGCGATCGCCGAGGCGCGTGCCCATGGCGACCTGTCGGAAAACGCGGAATACCACGCCGCGCGCGAACGCCAATCCTTCATCGAGGGACGGATTCTCGAGCTGGAAGGCGTGATCCCGTCGGTGGAGGTGATCGACGTCTCGCGCCTGTCGGGGGACAAGGTGCTGTTCGGCGCCCGCGTCACCATCGTCGACGAGGAGAGCGAGGACGAGAAGACCTACCGCATCGTCGGCCAGCACGAGGCCGACATGAAGAACGGGTCGATCTCGGTCACCTCTCCGCTGGCCAAGGCGCTGATGGGCAAGACAGTCGGTGACACGGTCGAGGTGCCCGCGCCGGGTGGTGCGCGGTCGGTCGAGATTACCGCCGTCAGTTTTGCCTGACCGTCGGCGCATTGCCGGACGGCCAGGGCGCGCCGGGGAACCGGACGCGCCCTTCGTCTTTTCACCCAAAGGATCGCCATGTCGCCCGTCACCGCGCTCCGCACCGCAGAGGCCCCCGTCGCGCCGGTGGTCACGCTGGCCGATATCCGCGCCGCGGCCGAGCGCATCCGCGGCGCCATCATCCGCACGCCGACCATCGAGAACCCGGCGGTCAGCCGCGCGGCCGGCACGCGCGTGCTGCTCAAGCTCGACAACCTGCAGGCGACCGGCGCCTTCAAGGAACGCGGCGCCGCCAACCGCCTGGCGCTGCTGACGCCGCGGGAGAAGCAAGCCGGCGTGATCGCCATGTCGGCCGGCAACCACGCCCAGGCGGTGGCGCGCCACGCGCAGCTCGCGGGCGTGGCCGCCACCATCGTGATGCCGCGCTTCACCCCCGCCACCAAGGTGGTGCGCACGGAATCCTGGGGCGCGCGCGTGGTGCTCCATGGCGAGACGCTGGCCGAGGCGGCGGCGCATGCCCACGACCTGGCGCTGCGCGAAGGCCTGGTCTTCGTGCATCCCTATGACGACCCGGGCGTGATCGCCGGCCAGGGCACCATGGCGCTGGAAATGCTGGAGGATGCGCCGCAGATCGACACGCTTGTCATTCCGGTCGGCGGCGGTGGGTTGTGCGCGGGCATTGCCAGCGTGGCGGCGGAACTGCGCCCCGACATGCCGGTGTTCGGCGTCGAGGTCGAGGGCTATCCCGCCATGGCGCAGCGCCTCGCGGGCCAGCCCGTCTCGGTCGGCGGCCCGACCATCGCCGAGGGCATCGCGGTGCGCGATGTCGGCGAATTGCCGCTGTCCATCCTGCGGCGCTGCCGCACCGAGGTGCTGCTGGTGCCCGAACGCGCGGTCGAACAGGCGGTGGCGCTGCTGGCCGAGGGGGCCAAGATGGTGGCCGAGGGCGCGGGTGCGGCGGGCCTGGCGGCCGTGCTCACCTATCCGGAGCGGTTCCGCGGCCGCGTGGTGGGCGTGACCGTCTGCGGCGGCAACATCGACGCCCGCGCGCTGTCGAATGTGTTGCTGCGGCAGTTGCTGCGGGACGGGCGCATCATGCGCCTGCATTTCGACATTCCCGACCGGCCGGGCGTGCTGGCGGATATCGCGAAGCGCATCTCCGACCTCGGCGGCAATGTGATCGAGGTGAAGCACCAGCAGTTGTTCGGCGCGCCGACCGTGCAGAGCACCGAACTGCACCTGATGGTCGAAGTGCGCGACGCCGCCCAGGGCGACGCCATCATCGCGGCGATGCAGGCCGCGGATTACGTCGTGCGGCGGGGCTGAAAGCCCAGTCGCCGCACGCCGGCACAACGTACGCGGCGGGGCTGAAAGCCCCGTCGCCGCACGCCAGCACCACGCACGCGGCGGGGCTGAAAGCCCAGTCGCCGCACGCAAGCACCACGCACGCGGCGGGGCTGACGGCCCGCCCCGCCGCACGCCAGCACCACGCACGACGCGCGATCGCACGCCGCTTCACCGCCGCTTAAGCCGGCACCGTCATCCTCGCCGCCGCTACGACACGGGCGGGGATGGCGGCGATGACAACGGAACTCGCGAACGGCTTGGGCGGCGACGGCGAGGCAGGGTTCGGCGAGAACGCCCTGGCGCGCACCGATGACGGGTCCTCCAGCTTCATCGACCTGGCGCCCGTGCTGCCGGCGGGGCTCAACTTCTACGGCTTCGTCTTCACCGGCCTGTGGGTGAACAACAACGGCAGCGTCTCTTTCGCCGCGCCAGCGTCGTCGTTTACCCCCACCGCCATCACCGGTTCCACCGCGAACCCGCTGATCACGCCGTTCTGGGCGGATGTCGACACGCGCGCGGGCGCGACCGCGCCGACGCAAGGCGGTACCTCCACCGGCAGCAACCGCGTGTGGTACGACCTCGATGCCGCCGATGGTGTCTTCACCGTCACCTGGGACGATGTCGGCTATTTCAACCGCAAGACCGACAAGACCAACGCCTTCCAGCTACGCCTGCACCAGGTCGGCAGTGCCGGCGATTTCGACATCGAATTCCGCTACGAGGCCATGAACTGGACCACTGGGGATTTCTCCGGCGGGGCGGGCGGCCTCGGCGGCACGGTGGCGCGTGCCGGCTATTCCTCGGGCAATGGCGTGGATTTCCTGGAACTGCCGCAATCGGGCAACCAGGACGCGGTGCTCGACCTCGACTCGGCCAGCAATGCCGGCGAACCGGGCACCTATGTCTTCGCCATCCGCAACGGCGCGGTGCAGGCGCAGGTGTCGGTCGGCGATGCCCGGATCGAGGAAGGCAGCGGCGGCAGCCCCGGCTTCGTGGTGGTGCCGGTCACGCTCTCCGCCCCGGCGGACGGGCCGGTCGTGGTGCGCTACCTCACGCAGAACGGCAGCGCCATCGCCGGGCAGGATTTCGTCGCGCAGCGCGGCAGCGTGGTCTTCGCACCCGGCACCTCGACTCAGGAAATCCGCATCGAGATCGTCGGCGACCGCCGGGTGGAGGCGGACGAGACCTTCACGCTGCGCCTGTTCGACGCGACCGGCGCCACCATCCAGGACGCGCGCGGCACCGTCACCATCGCCAACGACGACGGCCTGTCGGTCACCGACGTCATGGCCATCGAGGGCACCGCCGGTGCGCCGGGCAGCCTGGTCTTCACCGTGCGCCTGCTGTCGGCCGCGACCGACGCGGTCACCGTCGACTGGGCGACCGCTGACGGCACCGCGACCGCCGGCGCCGACTACATGGCCGGCTCCGGCAGCCTGACCTTCGCCCCCGGCGAGACCGAAAAGCACGTCACGGTCAGCCTGGTCGGCGACGCCGTCAGCGAATCGACCGAGGCCTTCACGCTGGCGCTGTCCAACGCCGTGGGCGCGCCGCTGGTCCGCGCCGCCGCCACCGGCACCATCACCGACGACGACGTCATCCTGATCGACGACATCGTCATCGTCGAAGGCACCGCCGCCTCGCCGGGCAGCGCGACGGTCACCATCCGCCTCGCCGGCCCGACCGACCAGACCATCACGGTGGACTACGCGACCGAGGACGGCAGCGCCGTCGCGGGCCTGGACTACACCGCGACCAGTGGCACCGCGACCATCTCGTCCGGGCAGTCCAGCACCACCTTCACCATCCCGATCCTGCGCGATGCCGATGTCGAGGGCGGCGAGGGCTTCACCATCCGCCTGGCCAACGCCTCCGGCGCCGTGATCGGCGACGATGCCGCACAGGTCAGTGTGATCGACGATGACGGGTTCACCATCACCGACATCTCCGTGGTGGAAGGCACCGGCGGTTCGGTGAACATGACCTTCACCGTCCTGCTTTCCTCCGCCCTTTCGACCACCGCCACGGTGGACTACGCCACCTCGGACGGCACCGCGCTGGCCGGCATCGACTACACCGCGACCTCCGGTACCCTGACCTTCAACGCTGGGCAGACGTCGCGCACCTTCATCGTGCCGATCACCACCGACTCCGATTTCGAGGGAGCGGAGGCCTTCACCGTCACCCTGTCGAACGCCACCGGCGGCGCCGGCATCCGCGATGCGACAGCCGAGGGGCGCATCCGCGACGATGACGGCATCGCCATCGCCGATGTCTCCATCACCGAGGGCACCGGCGGCACCACCACCGCGACCGTCACCGTCACCCTGACCAGCACGGCCTCCCCGGTCACGGTCGACTGGTCCACCGCCGACGGCACGGCGGTGGCAGGGCAGGACTACACCGCCGCATCCGGCACGCTGACCTTCGACCCGGGCGAGACCAGCAAGACCATCGAGATCGCCATCGCCCCCGACGCGCTGTGGGAGGCGAACGAATCCTTCCGCATCGTCCTGTCCGACGCGCTCGGCGCGCCGCTGGTCGATGCCAACGGGTCGGTCACCATCACCAACGACGATGCGCGCGACGCGCCGGTGGTCAGCGTGCTCGCCGCCCGCCAGACCGAGGGCAATGGCGGCGAGGCCATGATGCGCTTCACCCTCGGGCTGTCCTACGCGGTCGGCAACGCCATCACGGTGGACTACGCGACCGCCGACATCAGCGCGACCGCGGGGCTCGACTACACGGCCACCACCGGCACGCTCACCATCGCGGCCGGCCAGCTCTCCACGGTGGTCGAGGTGCCGATCCTCGACGACACCCTGCTCGAAGGGCTCGAGACCTTCGCGTTGGTGCTGTCGAACCCGACCGGCGGCGCCACCGTGGGCGCGACGCAGGCGCTGGGCAGCATCATCGACGACGATGCGCGCTTCGACATCGCCACGCTCGATGCCCTGCTGGCAGAAGGCGATTCCGGCGCCACCGGCTACAGCTTCACCGTCACCCGCTCGGGCGACATCGCGACCGGGCATGCCGTGCGCTGGGCGGTGGGCGGCGACGGCACGCCGGGCGCCTTCGCGAATGCGCAGGATTTCGTGGGCGGCACGCTGGCATCCGGGCGCCTGGTCTTCGCCCCCGGCCAGACCACGCGCACCATCACCGTGCAGGTCGCCGGCGACACCACCGCCGAGAAGCGCGAAGGCTTCGCCGTGCGGCTGTTCGATGCCACCGCCGGGGCCACGATCGGCACCGCGCGCGCCATCGCCGCCATCGGCAACGATGACGTCCTCCAGGGCGGCAGCGACAGCGACATCCTGCGCGGCGGCGCCGACGGCGACATGATGGACGGCGACGCCGGCGACGACAGCCTGTTCGGCAGCGCCGGCGACGACACCATCCTGGGCGGCGAGGGCGAGGACCTGATCGAGGGCGGGCCCGGCGCGGACAGCCTCGATGGCGGCGCCGGCACCGCCGACCAGCTCTCCTATGCCAGCGCGACCCAGGGTGTCACGGTCGACCTCGCCGCCGGCACCGCGGCAGGCGGCGACGCGGCGGGCGACACCATCGCCGGCTTCGAGGCGCTGCGCGGCGGCACGGGCGCCGACCGGCTGACCGGCGACGCGGGCGACAACACCCTGTATGGCGGCGGCGGCACGGGCGTCGACACGCTGTATGGCGGGGAGGGCGACGACCGGCTGGTCGGCGGCGTCGCGCCCGGCCAGGCCGCGGCGCCCGACGGGGTCAACATCATGTTCGGCGGCGCCGGCGACGACACCTTCCATGTCGGCCCATCCGCCGACCAGGTGGTGGAGGCCGAGGATGGCGGCACCGACACCATCATCGCCCTGCGGTCCATCACCCTGTCCTCGAACGTCGAGAACCTGGTGCTGCTGGGCGATGGCGCCTGGGAGGGCACCGGCAACGCGCTCGACAACACCCTGCGCGGCGCCAGCGGGGACAACCTGCTGCAGGGGCTGGCGGGGGACGACAACCTGCATGGCGGCGCCGGCGACGACACGCTGGTCGGCGGCGAAGGGGCGGACATCTTCGCCCCGGGCGATGGCCAGGATCTGATCCGCTTCCTCGACCTGGCGGACAGCCCGCGCACCGCGCGCGACGTGGTCTACGGCTTCGCCAGCGGCGAGGACCGCCTCGATCTCGCCGCCATCGGCAGCGCGATCGGCGGCTGGGGCACCGAACGCTTCGTCATCGGGGACAGCTTCACCGGCGCGCACCAGGTTGCCTGGGATGCGCCGGGGCGCACCCTGCGCATCGAGGCCGACGGCGACCTCGCCACGGTCGAGATGGCCATCCTGTTCAACGCCGGCACCGCCATCCTCGAGACCGACATCGTCTTCGCGTGACGCCGGCGCCTCCCGGGACCTGCGGGCGCGCCCCGGTGCGGGCCGGCCGCGTGGTCCTTCAGCCGGCCGGCGCGTCCTTGCGGCGATGGTCGAAATTGGTGCGGTTCAGCTTCATGCGGTGGTCGATGTAGCGCAGCGGCTCGTAGCGCGGCGGCGCGTCCGGGCCGGTACAGGTTGGCACCACGCGGATCACCGCATCGTTGTCCGGGCCGTAGAAGAACGGGATGGCGTAGCGCGCCTCGTTCGCCTGGTTGACCACGCGATGCGGGGTGGGGGCGAAGCGGTCGTTGGAATAGCGGCCCAGCATCTCGGCGGTATTGACCACGAAGGTGCCGGGTATGGCGGGCGGGCGGATCCAGGTGCCTTCCTTGGTGCGGACTTCCAGGCCCGGCAGGCGCGACTGCGCCAGGAAGGTGGTGAAGTTGGTGTCGATGTGCGGGGCGAAGCCGAATTGTTCGCCATCCACCGCCGGCTGCGGTTCGTAGCGGATCAGCCGCAGCGTGCAGGTCGGGTCGGTGAAGTCGCCGTCGAAATAGTCGGGCGGCAGGTCCAGCGCGGTGGCGAAGGCGGGCAGCAGACGGTGCGCCAGCGCCTGCATGGTGGTGAAATACGCCATGGTGGCGGCGCGGAACTGCGGCAGCGCGGCCGGCCACTTGTTCAGCCCCACCATCGGATGCCCGGCCAGGATCTCCGGGTCATCGGGCGTGCGGTCGCGCACGATGTAGAAGCTTTCGTTCAGGTTCGGCCGCCTGTTGGCATGGATGGTCGAGGTGCGGATGGTCTGCGCGCCCATCGGCAGGTAGCCGATGTTGATCTCGCCGACCTTGAGCGCGAGCTTGTCGTCCACCGGCAGGTCGAAGAAGCGCGCGGATTCGGCGAAGGTCTCGGCGACCAGGCGCTCGGGCACGCCGTGGTTGGCCAGCACCAGGAACCCGGTATCGCGGCAGGACCGCGCGACATGGCGCGCCAGCTCCTCCCGCGCGCCGGGCACGCCGGCCAGATAGGGGCCGAGGTCGAGCACCGGGATGCGGCCCTCGGGCCCCGGGGTGTCGGCGTGCTGGGCGATCGCGCTCATGGCGTGTCCTCGGCTTGGCCGCGCGGCTTCGCGGCAACGCAGCCTTCCATGCCCGGGGCGGCGCGCAAAGGGTCCTGGCGCGCTGCCGCTATTGCGCCACCCGCGTCCAGCCCGGCCCGGGGTCGAAGGTCGTGATGGCGGCCGCGGCGCGCGCGGTATCGGGCCCCAGATCCCGTTCCCAGATCACGCCGTCATGGCTCACCAGGAACGTCATGATGCCCGAGACGCCATGGCGCGCCGGCGTCGCGATCGCCGCCCAGCCGCCGATCATCCGCCCGTTCACCACGTAGTCCACGACCCCGCCCGGCGCCGCGGTGCCCTGCGATTCCAGGATGCGGAACAGGTAGCCATGGAAGGGCTCCGGCGTGCCGGCACGCCCGCGCGTGTAGCCGCCCGCGCTGGCCGCGGCGGCCAGCGGCCCGAGCGGGCTCGGCGCCTCGCCCTCGGCGGTCGGCCAGTACAGCCCGTCGCGCTGCCCGGGCGTCGAGAAGAACCGCCGCGCATAGGCGCGCAGAGCCCCCTGCCGCCCGGCGGTGGCGGCGTAGTCGTCCTGCGCATCGACCAGCGCGCGCAGCGTCTCGATGGTGTCGAGTTCGTTGCGTCCGATCCGGCGGTCCACGATCTCCTGGCCGCCGGCGGCGGCATCGAAGCGCCAGGCGCCGCCGCGCTGCACCAGCGGCACCGGCAGCGGCCAGGAATCGGCACCGACCTGCAGCACCGCGCGATCGGCGGAGGGACGCAGGATTTCGGCGCGGGCGTCGTATTCGCGCAGGAAGCGTTCGCGCGCCGTACGGTCCGCCACCGGGTCGCCGGAGCGCACCAGGCGCAACCCGGCGCTGCCCAGCACGCGCACCGCCTGGCGGTCCTGGCCCGACCGCAGCGCGGCGACCAGGGCGGCGAAGCCTTCCTCCGGCGTGCGGAAGGCCTGCGGGAGGATGGGGCGCGGCGCCGGGGCCTCGGCGGCCGGCCCGGGCGCGGGAGCCTGCGCGGCAGCGCCACCGGCGCCCAGCAGGGCAACGAGGCCCAGGGCGAGCGTCAACCTGGTCATGGCGCGCATCATCGTCACCTCCCGCCCCGTCCGCCGCCACCGCGGCCGCCACCCCCACCTGCGGACCGAGCGCCACCACCACCGCCGCCGGCCGGCCGGGCTGCGGCGCGCTGTTGCGCCTGGGCGCGGGCCGCGGGCTGGGCCTGGCGGCTCTGCGCGCCGCGCTGCGCCGCGGCGCGTTCGCGCCCACCATCGCCCACGCCCTGGAGGCCCTGGGGGGCCTGGCGCGTCGGGGCCGCCGGGCGCGCCTGCGGGCGGCCGGCGGCATTGTGCTGGACGGCCGGGCGCTGGGTTGCGCCGCCGGGTCGCTGGGCACCTTGGCCAGGACGGTCGCCCCCGCCGGGGCGGCGATCCCCCGCGCCGGCCCCGCCGCCTGGCGCGCGGTCCCCGAGCCCCGGGCGATCCGCCCCGCCTGGCCGATCGCCACCCGGACGACGGTCGCCCGCGCCGGGTCCGCCCCCGGGCCCGCGATCCCCCAGCCCAGGACGGTCGCCCGCACCAGGCCCGCGGTCGCCGAGACCCGGCCGGTCACCGCCCGCGCCGGGCCGGTTGCCGATGCCCTCGCCACGCTGCGCCTGGTCCACCCGGCCGCGGAACTGGTCGCGCGCCGCGGCACGGTCGCCGCCGGCACCGGGACGCGTCGCGCCGACACGGTCGCGCACCTGGTCGTTCCGATAGGCAACGCCCTGGCGATGCGAACTGTCGTGCCGCCAGCTGTTGCCGCTGATCTGGTTCCGGTTGACGTTGATGTTGTTGTAGCGGTTCGCGTTCACGTTGATGTCGCCGCGGCCCCAGTTGGGACTGCCCCAGCCCCACAGCGACCCGACGATCGCCGCCCCGCCGGCGAAGGCCATGCCGGTCAGCAGCGCGTTCGCCACGCCCCAGCCCACCGGCGGCGGGAAATAGGTCGGCGGGTAGCCCGCATGCGGCCAGGCGCCGAAGACGACGTTCGGGTTGTAGGCGGGAATGAAGATCGTCTCGGGCTGCGTCGGCGCGATGGTGATGATCTGCGGCGGCGGCGCCACCACCGCGCCGGCGGCCGGCACGACATTGACGTTCTGCGTGACGGTGACGGTCTGCTGCGGGCCCGATTGCAGCGCGCCATGCGCCTGCGCGCGGCCGCGCAGCACCTGGATGGCGTTCATCACGTCCTGCTGCTGGTCTAGAACCGCATCGCCGACCTGCTGCGTCCAGTCCAGCTGGTCGTTCATCATCGACAGCACATCCGCGAAGGGCACCAGCGACTTCACCGACGGGTCCCAGGATTGCGCGGCCAGGGCCTGCACCAGCGCATCGCCGCGCAGCGCGGCGTTCTGCCCCTGGCCCAGCCAGCGCTTCGCCTGCACGATCTCCAGCGGATAGGTCGCGGCCATCAGCATCTGCATCAGCAGGTCGTCGGGAAACAGCGCGATGGGTGCGAGCAGTTGTTCGAGCTGCGCCTGGGTCAGCAGGTCCTGCTGGGCGCTGGTTGCCACCGGCTGGGGCGTGGCGGTCGCGGCGGGCGGCACGCCCTGTGCCCGCAGGCCGGGTGCGACCGCCGCGACACTCCCGAAGGCCAGGCCAATGACCATGAGCGCCGCCCGGCGCGCATCGCCGCGCGGGGCCGGCGAACCGGGGGTGTTGTCGCGTGCCATGGCCAGGTTTCCTGAGGCGCCCTGAGCGCATCCTGCGGCCCGGTGCATGAAACCGCAAACCCGGAAAATCGCCTCGAAATCCGTTGCGCAGCCGCGTGCGTCAGACCGCGCCGTCGATCAGCGCGCCGGTGCTGCGCCCGCGCCCCGGTTCCAGCGTTTTCGTGTAGAAACGGCCCGCCACCGTCTGGCCCTTCACCCGGGCGTAGTAGGGGTGGGTGCCCCAATGCAGGTAGCCCAGGCTCTCGAACAGCGCGATGGCGGTCGTCTGCGTCTCCCGCACGTCGAGGTTGATGACGCGATGCCCGACGGCGGCCGCGCGGTCCTCCAGCTTCTGCACCAGCATCCGCGCCAGGCCGAAGCCGCGCGCGTAAGGCGCGATATAGGCGTGGGTCAGGGTCGCGGCGAAGGCCTGCGCCTCGTTGTGGCGGGGCGGGCGCACCAGCAGGGCGGAGCCCACCGGGTGGCCGTCCAGCCGCGCCACGAACAATTCGCGCTCGGGCACCAGCAGCACGCCGCGGAAATGGCGCTCCAGCGCGGCGCGCCCCTGCGGTTCGACCCAGCCGAAGCCGCCGCCCTCGATGATGGCGGCATCGGTCGCCTCGGCCAGGTCGGCGAGGTCGGCCTCGGACAGGCGTTCGGCGCGCTCGACCGCCAGGGCGCGCCCACTATTCAGCAGGGCGGAGGCGTTCACGGTTCCCACCTGAGGAAATTCGCCAGCATGCGCAGCCCCACCGGTCCGCTTTTCTCGACGTGGAACTGCAGCCCGGCCATGGCGCCGCGTGCAATGACCGCGGTCACGGGCCCGCCATAGTCGGTGGTGGCGATGGCATCCTCCGGGTCCTCGACCTCATAGGCGTAGGAATGCACGAAATAGACCTGGTCGCCGGGGCGGATGCCGTCCAGCACCGGGTGGTAGCCTTCCTCGAAGGAGAGCGCGTTCCAGCCCATCTGCGGCAGCGGCAGGGGTGCGCCGTCGGCGCCGCGTGGGTCCATGGCCGCGACGATGCCGGGAATCCAGTCCAGGCCGGGCGTCTCGCCGTGTTCGAGGCCCCTGGTCGCCATCAGCTGCATGCCGACGCAGATGCCCAGGAACGGCACGCCATGGCCGCGCACCCGCTCCTCCAGCGCATCCACCATGCCGGGCAGCGCATCGAGGCCGCGGCGGCAGGCGGCGAAGGCGCCCTGGCCGGGCAGCACGATGCGGTCGGCCACGCGCAGGTCGGCCGCAGCCGTGACCACGCGCACCACCGCCTCGATCTCGTTGTCCTCGGCCGCCTTCTCGAAGGCGCGCACCACCGAGGCCAAATTGCCCGACCCAGGATCCACCACCGCCACGCGCTGCGCCATCGCCCTGCCCCCTCAGACCGCCGCGCGCGCCAGGTCGGGGCGGAAGGCGGCAAGGTTGAGGAAGGCCGTATCGGCGTTCCGCGCCACCAGCACCGCCGCCGGCTCGAAGCCGCGCAGGCCGAGCCACCAGGATTGCAGCGCGCGTGCCTCGAACCCCATGAACACTTGCAGACCCGCGATCGCGAAGGGCGCCGCGGCGGCGGGCAGCGCCGCGCCGATCGCCGCGACCAGGGCAAAATGCATCAGCGCCAGGGCGATCAGCCCGTTGGACAGGAACCACAGGGTCGGCACCAGCAGCGCGCCCCAGGAGAATCCATCGCGCACGAGCAACGCCTTCGGCGCCCGCTGGCCGGCGGGGGGCCTCACCTGCACCGTCCAGACCCGCATGCTCAGGCCTCCAGGATGCCCTTGGTGGACGGGATCGCGCCGCCGGCCCGCGGATCGGGCTCGACAGCCGCCCGGAGCGCCCGGGCCGCGGCCTTGAAACAGGCCTCGGCTACATGGTGGGCGTTGGTGCCCGCCTTCAAGGTCATGTGCAGCGTGATGCCGGCATTGAAGGCGAGGGCGCGGAAGAACTCCTCGAACAATTCGGTATCCATCTCGCCCACCTTGTCGCGGGCGAAGGGGACGGACCAGGCCAGGAAGGGACGGCCCGAGATGTCGATGGCGCATTCGGCCAGCGCCTCGTCCATCGGCAGCAGGGCGGCGCCGTAGCGGCGGATGCCGCGCTTGTCGCCCAGCGCCTTCCTGAGCGCCTGGCCGATGACGATGCCGACATCCTCGGCGGTGTGGTGGAAGTCGATATGCAGGTCGCCCTTGGCGGCGATGGTCATGTCGATCAGCGAATGCCGCGCCAGCGCGGTCAGCATGTGGTCGAGGAAGCCGATCCCGGTGGCGATGTCGCCCCGGCCGGACCCATCGAGGTCCAGCGCCACGCGGATCGTGGTCTCGGCGGTCTCGCGGGTGATCTCGGCGCGGCGCGGCAAAGCGGGAAAGCCATCCATGGGCGCTTGTTACGCCGCCCGGGGCGCGCACCGCAACGGTCCTGCGCGCCGTGGTCAGGCGGCCCGTGCGCGGCCTTCCTCCGCCAGCAGCCCGCGCAGCGCAGCCTGCGTCGCGGGGTTGGGCGCGTCGAACACCAGGCCCGCGCGCCCTTCCTGCACCGCGGCCACGCGCACCGGCACCACCGCCGTGCCGATGACCAGCGTGCCCCGCTGGCCCACCGCCACCCCACCCTCGGGCGCTGCCACGCCGGCGCCGCCCTCGGACAGGTCGAGCAGGTTCACCGCCACCGCCGCCCGCCCGGCCAGTTCCAGCCGCGCGGCGCGGCTCAGTGGCGTGCGTTCATGCGCCCGGCGGTCGACATCCTCGGTCGAGGTGCGCACGATGCGCACCAGGGCGCCGCGCAGGTCCGCGACCGCGCCCTGGGCATCGCCGGCCGCGCCGGCCATGGCACCCGCCGCCTCCGCGCTCGCGGTGCTCTCGGCCGCCACGCCGGACATGCGGCCTTCCACGTCGCGCACCGCGGCGGCCGCACCGGCCACGGCTCGCGCGATCTCGGTGGTGGCGGCGGTCTGCTGGTCCATCGCGGCCGCGATACCGCCCGCGATGCCGTCCAGCGCGCCGACCGACTGAGCAATGCCCTGCACCGCCGCCACCGCCTCGCTGGTGGCCGCCGTGATCAGCGCGATCTGGCGGGAGATATCCTCGGTGCGCCGGGCGGTCTGGGTGGCGAGCGACTTCACCTCCCCGGCCACCACGGCAAAGCCCTTGCCGGCCTCACCCGCGCGCGCCGCCTCGATGGTCGCGTTCAGCGCCAGCAGGTTGGTCTGCCCGGCGATGTCGGCGATCAGCCCCGCCACCTCGCCGATGCGGGCCACCGCTTCCTGCAGGCTGTTGATGGTGCGGGTGCCGTGGTCCACGCCGTCCACCGCGGTACGCGCGGCGGCGGCGGCCTCGCCAACCCGGGCGGCGATCTCGCGGATCGAGGCGGAGAGTTCGTCGGTGGCGGCGGCCACGGTCTGGGTGGCGCCCAGCGCCTCGCGCGCGGCCTCGGCGACCGAACCGCTCTCGGCGCGGATGCGCCCGGTGGCTGCGCCCACATGGTCCGCGCTGCTGGTGACGGACGCCATGCGGGCGGAGACATTGTCCACCGCGCCGCGGGTCTCCTCCTCGACGCGCCGCGCCATGGCCTCGAGCGCGGCGTGGCGGGCCGCGTCGGCGGCCTTCCCGGCCTCGGCCTGGGCGGCGCGCAGGCGGGCGTTCTCCTTCGCACCCTGCTTGAACACCTCGACCGCGCCGGCCATGGCGCCGATCTCGTCGGTGCGGCCGGTTCCTGGCACCGCGACGTCCAGGTCGCCGCGCGCCAGGCCATCCATCGCATCGGTCAGGCGGGTGATGGGGCGGGTGACGCGCGCCATGACGACCCAACCGCCGCCGATGGCGGTGGCAAGCGCCAACCCCATCAGCGCAGCCAGCATCGCGACATGGTCGCCCAGTTCCTCGACACCGGTGCGGATGGTGGCGCCGGCGTCGACCACCACCGCGTCGATCGCCGCGCCGAGGGATTCCGTGAAGGGATCGATGGCGGCATAGAGGCGCTGGCGCACCAGCGCATCGAGCGCGGCGGTGTCGCGCGCGACGACGACACGGCGCAGGTCGGCCACCACGGCCTCGGCCGCGGCACGGCGCTGCGCGGCCTCGGCGAGGGCCGTGGCGGCGGCGGCATCGAAGCGCGTGGCAGCGAGCGCCGCCCAGTTGCGCTCGATCGCGACACCCGCCTGGTCGAGGGCTGCGCCGCCTTCCTCCCAGGTGAGGTTGCCGTTGCGGATCTTGTGGGAGGCATCGACCACCGACACCGCATAGGCATCGGACAGGGCCTTGAGGGCCTGCAGCGGGCGGATGGTGTCGCCGTGCAGCGCATCCAGGCGGCCGGCATCCTCGCGCATGGTGATCCAGGCGAAGACGCTGGTGGCCATGTTGGTGGCCGCGATGGCGACCAGCAGGCCGATGAGAAGGGGGGCGATCCTGATGCGCATGTCCATCCGAGTCCGAGGGGGCTTTCGTTCCGGTGGCGAGAGCCAAGCACGGAGGTCCCTTACGGAGTCTGACCAGGGCGAATTGACGGTCCTGAGACGCATTCGCGGCATTGCCGACACCCCAGCCAAGCGTCCCATTCATGCGCCTTGTCGCTGCTGGTCCGGCCGATCGCCCTGCCCGGCGCTGGCGCCGGACCGCCGCGGCTGCTGGGTGCCCCATGCCGGATCCGAGGGCCACGTCCATCGCATCGACACCGGCGGCGGCCCGACGCCTGGCGAGGCCTTTTGCCGCATGGCGACCCCCCATCGACGCCATCACTGGGGTTCCGGGCGCTGGGCGGCCAGCCCTGCCTGACCACAGCACGTCGGATGACCCGGCGGATTTCCTGGCGCGCAACGGCGTCGGCCCGGGCGCGCACGCCCCCCGTTGAGTCCGGCGCCCATGCCGCCCACATTCGGGCGGTCATGAACTCCCCACAACACGATCCCCTCGGGTGGCACGGCACCACCATCCTATGCGTGCGCAAGGGTGGCCGCGTGGCCATGGCCGGCGACGGCCAGGTCTCGCTCGGCCAGACGGTGGTCAAGGGCAATGCGCGCAAGGTCCGCCGCATCGCCCAGGGCCGCGTGCTGGCCGGCTTCGCCGGCGCCACCGCCGATGCCTTCACCCTTCTCGAACGGCTGGAGGCGAAGCTGGAACGCTTCCCCGACCAGCTGGAACGCGCCTGCGTCGACCTGGCGAAGGACTGGCGCACCGACCGCTACCTGCGCCGGCTGGAGGCGCTGCTGGCGGTGGCCGATTCGAAGCGCAGCCTGCTGGTGACCGGCCAGGGCGATGTGCTCGACCCGGAGGACGGCGTGATCGGCATCGGCTCCGGCGGCAACTACGCGCTGGCCGCGGCGCGCGCGCTGCTGCCGCTGGAGGCCATCGACGCCGAGGAGATCTGCCGGCGGTCTATGAAGATCGCGGCGGATATCTGCGTCTACACCAACGGCAACTTCGTGCTGGAGAGCCTGGAAGCCCAGGCGTGACCCCGACCCGCCAAACCCGCCCTGCGGATCGCGCGAATGCGCGATCCGGGAGCGCACGGCGCGACCGCGCCCCAACCAACCGTCAGCGCCAAGGCAACAGTCCACGGCGCGAAGGCAAGCCGGCCGGATGGCCGGCGCCCGCCGTCTGAGGGCCAGGAAACATGTCCGAATCCATCAACCTTTCCCCCCGCGAGATCGTCTCCGAGCTCGACCGCCACATCGTCGGCCAGCAGGACGCCAAGCGCGCCGTCGCCATCGCGCTGCGCAACCGCTGGCGCCGCCAGCAGCTGCCCGAGGGCATCCGCGAGGAGGTGGTGCCCAAGAACATCCTGATGATCGGCCCGACCGGCGTCGGCAAGACCGAGATCGCGCGGCGCCTGGCGAAGCTGGCCAACGCGCCGTTCCTGAAGGTCGAGGCCACCAAGTTCACCGAGGTCGGCTATGTCGGCCGCGACGTGGAATCCATCATCCGCGACCTGGTCGAATCCGCCATCACCATGGCGCGCGAACAGGCGCGCCGCACCGTGCAGGCCAAGGCCGAACTGGCCGCCGAGGAACGCCTGCTGACCGCGCTGGTCGGCGAAGGCGCCTCCGGCGAAACCCGCATGAAGTTCCGCCGCCTGCTGCGCGAGGGCCAGCTCGAATCGCGCGAGATCGAGGTGCAGGTCACCGACGCCGGCGGCGGCATGCCGATCGGCATGATCGACCTGCCCGGCGCCCAGGGCGCGCAGATGCAGAACATGCAGGACATGCTCGGCAAGATGTTCGGCGGCCGCCAGAAGCCGCGCAAGATGACCGTCGCGGAAGCCCGCATCGCACTGACCAAGGAGGAAGCCGACAAGCTGCTCGACCAGGACGCGCTGGTGCGCGATGCGGTCTCGAACGCCGAGAACAACGGCATCGTCTTCCTGGACGAGATCGACAAGGTCTGCGCCCGCACCGGCGAAGGCGGCATGCGCGGCGGCGACGTCAGCCGAGAGGGTGTGCAGCGCGACCTGCTGCCGCTGATCGAGGGCACCACCGTCACCACCAAGCATGGCCCGGTGAAGACCGACCACATCCTGTTCATCGCCTCCGGCGCCTTCCATTTGGCGAAGCCCTCGGACCTGCTGCCCGAATTGCAGGGGCGACTGCCGATCCGCGTGGAACTGGCTGCGCTCACGCGCGACGATTTCCGCCGTATCCTGACCGAGCCCGAGCACTCCCTGCTGAAGCAGTACACCGCGCTGCTGGGCACCGAGGGTGTCACGCTCGACTTCGCCGATGATGCGGTGGATGCGCTCGCCGACCTCGCCGCCGAGATCAACGCGAGTGTCGAGAACATCGGCGCGCGGCGCCTCGCCACCGTGCTCGAACGGCTGCTGGAGGAGGTGTCCTTCACCGCCTCGGACCGCGGCGGGGAAGTGGTGCGCGTCGATGCGGCGATGGTGGCGGGGCGGGTGGCACCGCTGGCCGGCAGCGCCGACCTGTCACGCTTCATCCTGTAGCGGAATATCCTCGCGCGAAGGGGTGCAAGACGCGGCGCCTTCGCCTCGCCCGATCCTGGCCGCGCTGCCGGCCGCCTGCATCCGCTCGTCGCCGGCCTGAGCGCTGCGCCGCGCCGGGCGGCGCGTTATCGCCGTCGGCTGCGACCCCCAGAACGCGCTGCGCCCGCCGCTCAGCGACACCGCCGGCTTCCTCGCCCGCATCGCCGAACCCTGCTCGCCATCGTCGGCGGCGTCGCGAGGGGCCGGGGATGCAGGAAATGCTGTATTCGACCAGCTACCTGAAGTCGAAGCCTCGGTAAGGCGTGCGCGCTGGCGTCGCCTTCATGGTGCTGAACCGCTTCAAGTCACGCCAGGTGACCATCCTGCCGGCGCTATCTCCTGCCTCGTGTCGCTGCGCTGCATCCATCGGCGCATCGCCGACACCATCGAGCCCGATCACCGGCGAGACCTGGGGCCGCGTGGTGCGCACCGGCGGGCGGAGTATTCGACGGGGCCGGCGAGTTCCTACGCCGCCTTGCGCACCGCGCGCACCGCCTCGGCCAGGGCGCGCACCTGGTCGAGCACCTTGCGCACCGCGTCCGGCTTGGCGCGCCCCTGTTCGTCCAGGTTCGCCGCCAGCGTGTCGAGCAGCGCGGAGGCCACCACCGCGGCATCGGCGATGCGCGCGGCTTCCGCCGCCTGTTCGGGCGTGCGCACGCCGAAGCCGATCGCGATCGGCAGCGTCGTGTGCGCGCGCACGCGCGGAATGGCAGCGGCCAGCGCCTCGCTGGTGGCGCTGCGCGTGCCGGTGATGCCGGTGATCGCGACGTAGTAGATGAAGCCCGAGGTCCCCGAGAGCACGCGCGGCAGGCGTTCGTCATCGGTGGTCGGCGCGACCAGGCGGATCAGGTCGAGGCCGTTAGCCTGGGTCGCCGGCTCGATCTCGTCGGCTTCCTCGGGCGGCACATCCACCACGATCAGGCCATCGACGCCCGACGCGGCGGCATCGGTGCAGAAGCGCTCCACGCCATAGGACAGGATCGGGTTGTAGTAGCCCATCAGGATGACCGGCGTGGCGTCGTCCTCGCGGCGGAAGTCGCGCACCATGGCGAGCGTGCCGGCCAGCGTGGCGCCGGCCTTCAGGCCGCGCTGCCCGGCGCGCTGCACGGTCGGGCCATCGGCCATCGGGTCGGTGAAGGGCACGCCGATCTCGATCAGGTCCGCCCCCGCGCCCGGGAATCCGCGCAGCAGCGCCATCGAGGTGGCGGGGTCGGGGTCATAGGCCTCGAGGAAGGGAATGAGCGCGCCGCGCCCCTCGGCCTTCACCTTCGCGAAGCGTGTTGCGATGCGGGACATGTCTTATGCCCTCACGCGGCAGGCGCCGGCCGTGCGGTCGGCCTGCCTTCGCGCCATGCGCTGGCGCGCCGACGACGGCTGTTGGTCTGGGCGCGGTCGCGCTTTGCGCTCCGGGCCCGTGCAGGCGCGCGGACCGTTGGTGCTGGTCGTGGCGGTCGGGCGCATCACAGTTCGACCCCCAGATGCTTCGCCACGGTGAAGATGTCCTTGTCGCCGCGGCCGCACATGTTCATCACGACCAGCTTGTCCGCCGGCAGGGTCGGTGCCAGGCGCAGGACGTAGGCCACAGCATGCGCGGGCTCCAGCGCGGGGATGATGCCCTCGAGCTTCGAGCAGAGCTGGAAGGCGTCGAGCGCCTCCTGGTCGGTCGCGTGCACGTAGTTCACGCGGCCGAGTTCGTGCAGCCAGGAATGCTCCGGCCCGATGCCGGGGTAATCCAGCCCCGCGCTGATCGAATGCGCCTCCAGGATCTGCCCGTATTCGTCCTGCAGCAGGTAGGTGCGGTTGCCATGCAGCACGCCCGGGCGGCCCTTGGTGAGGGACGCCGCGTGCTGGTCGGTGTCCACGCCGTGGCCGGCGGCCTCGACCCCGTACATCGCGACCGATTCATCATCGAGGAACGGGTAGAACAGCCCCATCGCGTTCGACCCGCCGCCGATCGCGGCCACCAGCGCGTCCGGCAGGCGGCCCTCGGCCGCCATCATCTGGGCGCGGGTTTCCTCGCCGATCACCGACTGGAAGTCGCGCACCATCACCGGATAGGGGTGCGGGCCCGCCACGGTGCCGATGCAGTAGTAGGTGTCGTGGACATTCGCGACCCAGTAGCGCAGCGCCTCGTTCATCGCGTCCTTCAGCGTGGAGGCGCCGGAGGTCACCGGGATCACCTCGGCGCCCAGCAGCTTCATGCGGAAGACGTTGGGCTGCTGGCGCTCGACATCGGTCGCGCCCATGAAGACGGTGCAGGGCAGGTCGAACAGCGCGCAGGCCGTGGCGGTCGCGACGCCATGCTGGCCGGCGCCTGTCTCGGCGATGATGCGCGTCTTGCCCATGCGCTTGGCCAGCAGGATCTGGCCGAGCACCGCGTTGATCTTGTGCGCGCCGGTGTGGTTCAGCTCGTCGCGCTTGAAATACACCTTGGCGCCATGGCCGGGCGCCGCCTTGGCGCGCAGATGCTTGGTCAGGCGGTCGGCGTACCACAGCGGGGAGGGGCGGCCGACATAGTCCTTCAGCAGCCGGCGCCATTCGGTCTCGAAGGCGGGGTCCTTCTTCGCCGCCTCGTAGGCCTGCTCGACCTCGAGGATGAGGGGCATCAGCGTCTCGGCGACGAAGCGGCCGCCGAACTGGCCGAAGCGGCCACGGGCATCGGGGCCCTGGCGGAAGGAATTGGGCAGGGGCTTGTTCAAGGTGTTCTCTTGGGCCGGGCGGAGGCGGCGAGGTTTAGCGGATCGATCGCGCGCGGCATAGCGGGCGGCGACCGCGGCCGGGCCACACGGTCACGACCGCGAAGCCCGCGGATCGCGTCCAGCGCGATCCGGGAGCGCGCATGCACGACCGCGCCCGGACCGGCCGCCGTGTCCGGCGCGCCAGCCCATGGCGCGAAGGCAAGGCGGCCGGATGGCCGCCGCCCGCCGCCTGAGGGGTCACACCGATTCTTCAGCGCACCCGCACATCGATGACATTGGTCTTCATGAAGCCCGAGACCTCGCCCATTGCGCGCCCGCGGAACGCCGCGTCGCCCTGCGTCTCGGTCCCCAGCGTCCGGCAGGCCGCGCGGGAGCGCGCATAGGCCGCCACCGTCGCCTCGTTGGCGCCGATGCGGAACACCGAGATGCCGCTGATGCCCGAGGCGCGTTCCCGCCACAGCCCGTCCGGCCCCTGCTGCCACACGCAACGCGTGATGTTCTCGCCGGCCGGGTCGGCGCGCACCGGGCCCGGCGGGTCATCGAAACCGTGCCGCGCGTTGTTGTAGGTGTTGATGGTGACGTTGCCGCTGGCCGCACGCAGGTAGGATGCCAGGTCGTCGCAGGCCGGCTTGCCGGTGCGGTTGTCGCGGCTTCCCACCAGGATCAGCAGCGGCCGCCGCGCGGTGTCGCGGTTGCCCAGGCGATAGGAACAATCCGGCGCGACCGCCGCGAAGGCCAGGAAGCGCGCCCCGTCCGCCGGGCGCCCCTGCAGGATGGCCGTATGCGCGGCCAGGATGGCGCCACCGCCGCCGCCCTCCCCGAAGCCCACCAGGCCCACGCGCCGGCGGTCGATGCGCGGGTTCTGCACCGCCGCATCCAGCGCGCCATAGGCATCCAGCGCGAAGTCGAGCGTGGTGAAGAAGGCGCGGTCCGCCGGCGGGCGCGTCGGGTCGATGCTGCGCGACGTGTAGTGGTCGAGCACCACCACCGCCGCGCCCATGCCCTTCAGCGCGTTCACGTAGTCGGTCAGATGCGGGTCGCGCTTGCCGCGGACATCGTGCGACAGGATGATCAGCGGGACGCGCGCCGTACCCTCGGGCAGCCAGAGGTCGGCGCCCATGGGCTGCCCGCCGGCGCCGGTATAGACCAGCGGATCGGGGCGCGGGCCGCTCGAACAGGCGGCGGCGATCAGCACCAGGAGCAGCGGCAGCAGGCGGCGCATGGGGTTTCCTCCGTCGGGTGCGGCATGTTCGGCCGGTCGGGCCCGGCGCGCAATGACCGGGTGGCGTCAGCCGCGCGCCGCCGCGATGAACGCCCGCACCAGCCCGGCATCCTTGACGCCGCGCGCGCGCTCCACGCCGGACGAGACATCCACCCCGGGCGCACCGGCCATGCGGATGGCCTGCGCCACATTGCCAGGCGTCAGCCCGCCGGCGAGCAGCCAAGGCTTCGGGATCGCGCGCCCCGCCATCAGCCGCCATTCGAAGGGCTGCGCGTTGCCGCCAGGCAGTGGCCCGCCAGGCGGCGGGTGCGCATCGAACAGGAAGCGGTCCACCACCGGGGCGAAGGATTCCACCGCCGCGAAATCCTCCGGTGCGCCGATGCCCAGCGCCTTCATCACTGGCAGGCCGAAGCGCGCGCGGATGGCCGCGGCGCGTTCGGGCGTCTCCGCGCCATGCAGTTGCAGGACGTCGAGCCCGACCTCCGCCAGCACCGCCGCGATGGCATCATCCGTGGCATCGACGAACAGCCCGACGCGCTGCGGCCCGCCGGCATGGCGCGCCGACAGCGCGGCGGCTTCGGGCGGCGCCACGGCGCGCGGCGATGGCGGGAAGAACACGAAGCCGATCAGGTCCGCCCCCGCCTGCACGGCGGCGTCCATGCCCTCGGCATCGCGGATGCCGCAGATCTTTATCTGCATGGCCATGGCGTCAGCCGGCCAGGCCGGCGGCGATGGCGGCCGCCGCGGCGGCCGGGTCCGGCGCGGCGGTGATGGGGCGGCCAACCACGATCCAGTCGGCGCCGGCGGCCACCGCCTCGGCTGGCGTGGCGACACGCGCCTGGTCGCCGGCGGGGGTGCCCGCGAGGCGCACGCCGGGCACCACAAGCGCCGGGCCGGGGCCGAGTTCGGCGCGCAGCAGCGCGGCCTCGTGCGGGCTGCACACCAGGCCGTCGGCGCCGGCGGCGATGGCCATGCGGGCGAGGCGCAGCACCTGCGCGGCGGGGCTGTCGGCCACGCCGGTCGCGGTCAGCGCGGCGGCATCCATGCTGGTCAGCACCGTCACTGCCAGCAGCAGCGGGCGGTCGGCGCCGGCCGTCTCGGCTTCCGCGCGCGCGGCAGCGATCATGGCCGAGCCACCACCGGCATGCAGCGTGATCATGGCCGGCTTCAGCGGCAGCAGGGACCGCAGCGCGCCCGCCACCGTGTTCGGGATGTCGTGCAGCTTCACGTCCAGGAATACCGGCGCATGGCGCGCGATGGCGGCCACTGCAGGCGCGCCTGCCGCGCAGAACAGTTCCAGCCCCACCTTCAGCACGCCGCAGCGCCCCGCCAGGGCCGCCGCGAGGGATTCCGCGCGCGCGAGGTCGCCGGTGTCCAGCGCGGGAATGATCCGCGCCGCGCCGCCGCCGGGCTTGCCGATCATGTCAGGCCGATCCCGCCAGCCGGTCCGCCGCGGCGGATTTCTCCAGCGCGTGCAGGCGGTCGATCTCCCGCTGCAGGGCCGCGGCACGGCGCTGCGCCGACCAGCCACGCTTGCGTGCCGGCAAATCCGACAGCCACACGATCACCGCCCCCATCAGGAAGGCGAGCGCGGCGGGCACCAGCACCGCCACCGCCAGCGGCGCCGCCCAGGCCACGTCCAGCGGCCAGAGGCGCAGCTCGACCACATCGCGGTTGGACAGGGCGAACAGCACCACCAGGACGGCCAGCGGCAGGAAGACCAGCCAGCGCATTCAGGCCGGCACGCGCGCGGCCAGCCGCACGGGGGCTGGCGCCGGCTTGTTGATGCGTTCGCGCAGTTCCTTGCCCGGCTTGAAATACGGGACGGATTTCGCCGAGACCTCCACCGCCTCCCCCGTGCGGGGGTTGCGCCCGGTGCGCGGGTCCCGCGCCTTGGTCGAGAACGCGCCGAAGCCGCGCAGCTCCACCCGGTCCCCGCGCGACAGCGCCGCGGTGATCTCGTCGAAGATGGTGGTGACGATCAGCTCCACATCCGGCTGGCGCAGATGCGGGTTCGCGCCGGCAAGATGCGCGATCAGCTCGGACTTGGTCATTCCTAGCCTTCCCTCGGCGTGGCGGTGGGGCCGCGGCGCGTTGTCTTCGCTTGCGAGATGTTCAGCGCGAAGGCTGCCAAAGGGCGCGGGGGGCGTCAACGCCAAGCCATTCCGAAAAAAGGCTTTTCACGATGCCCTGGGTGGCCGAGGACAGCAGGCGCTCGGCGGTGCTGCGGATTTCCACGTCGCGGACGGGCAGGGTGTCGGGCACCTGGCGTTCGGCCGCCAGCCAGGCGCGGGCCTCGCGTTCACCGCCGATGGCATCCACCAGCCCGGCCTCGACCGCCTGGCGGCCGGTGAAGACGCGGCCATCCGCCAGGGCGCGGGCACGGGCGGGCTCCATGCGGCGCCCGGTGGCGACCATGGCGACGAATTGCGCATGCAGGTCGGTGATGACGCGGTCGAGCGCGGCGCGGCCTTCGTCCGTAAGGGGCCGGAACAGGCTGGGCTGGTCCTTGAGCGGGCCCGAGGCGATGACCTGCGCCTGCACCCCCGCGCGGGCGAGCAGTTCCGCTACGTTGAAGGATTGCAGCAGCACGCCGATCGACCCGGTCAGGGTCGCATCCCGCGCCAGCACGCGATGCGCCGGCAGCGCCACCATGTAGCCGGCCGAGGCCGCGGTCGCGCCCATCATCGCCACCACCGGCTTGCGTTCGGCTATGCGGGAAAGCGCGCCGTGCAGCGCCTCCCCGCCCGCCACGGTGCCGCCGGGGCTGTCGATCGCGACCAGCACGGCGCGCACGCTGTCGTCGGTGGCGGCGCGGTCGAGCGCCTGCATCAGCCGGCGGTCGTCGCTGATGAAGCCGGTGACGGGCAGGCGCAGCACATGGGCGCCGCCGGCCAAGACTGTCGAGGAGTCCCGGACCCCGGCGACCAGCGCGAGCGCGCCGAACAGCGCGAAGATCGCGAGCGCGCGCCACAGCGTGAGGCGTCGGCGCAGGCGGCGGCGATCGGCGAGGAGGTCGGCGTCGAGGGACATGAGGGTTCAATGGCGATGCGCGGGCCGTGGGGCAAGGGGAACCGGAGGGGCGCTGCCCCTGGAAACGCCGGCACCGGGAACGCAAAACCCCCGGGCACCTCTCGGCACCCGGGGGCTGCGACCTTCACGCCCTGCGGCGCGCAGGTCTCACTCGTCGGAGGCGAGCTCCCGCCGGCGGCGGATCGCCGCGCCCAGGATGTCGCCGAGCGAGGCGCCGGAGTCGGTCGAACCGAATTCCTTCATCGCCTCCTTCTCCTCCTCGATCTCCTTGCCCTTGATGGTCAGGGCCAGGCGGCGCGCGGCGCGGTCCACCGCGGTCACGCGCGCATCCACCTTCTCGCCGATCGCGAACTTGTCCGGCCGCTGGTCGGTGCGGTCACGGGCCAGTTCGGCGCGGCGGATGAAGCCGGTCAGCACCTCGTCGACCTTCACCTCGATGCCGTTGGTCTCGACCTTGGTCACCACGCAGGTGACGATGTCACCCTTGCGGACGCGGTCCAGAACCTCGGCAGCCGGGTCGGCCTCGAGCTGCTTGATGCCGAGCGAGATGCGCTCCTTCTCGACATCCACATCCAGCACCTTCGCCTTGACGACGGTGCCCTTGCTGTAGGCCTGCATCGCGGCTTCGCCGGCCTCGTCCCAGGACAGGTCGGACATGTGGACCATGCCGTCCACATCCACGCCCACGCCGATGAACAGGCCGAACTCGGTGATGTTGCGGATCTCGCCCTCGATGATCGAACCAGGCGGGTGGGCCTCCAGGAACAGCTCCCAGGGGTTGCCCTGCGCCTGCTTCAGGCCCAGCGAGATGCGGCGCTTGGGTTCGTCCACATCCAGGATCATCACGTCCACCTGCTCGGAGGTGGCGACGATCTTGCCCGGGTGGACGTTCTTCTTGGTCCAGGACATCTCGCTGACGTGCACGAGGCCCTCGACGCCCGGCTCCAGCTCCACGAAGGCGCCGTACGCCGAACTTGGCGTTGACCGGGTACTTCAGCGCCACGCCATCCCACGGGTCGGACATCAGCTGCTTCATGCCGAGGCTGATGCGCTGCGTCTCCGAGTTGAAGCGGATCACCTGCACCTTCACCGGCTGGCCGATGGTCAGCGCTTCGGACGGGTGGTTGATGCGGCGCCAGGCGATGTCGGTGACATGCAGCAGGCCGTCGACGCCACCGAGGTCCACGAAGGCGCCGTAGTCGGTGATGTTCTTCACCACGCCGTCCAGGATCATGCCTTCCTTGAGGCCCTGGATCAGCTCGCTGCGCTGCTCCGCACGGGTTTCTTCCAGCACCGCGCGGCGCGACACCACGATGTTCCCGCGCGCGCGGTCCATCTTGAGGATTTGGAAGGGCTGCGGGGAGCCCATCAGCGGGCCGACATCGCGCACCGGGCGGATATCCACCTGCGAACCGGGCAGGAACGCGACCGCGCCGCCGAGGTCCACGGTGAAGCCACCCTTCACGCGCCCGAAGATCACGCCATTCACGCGGATCTGCGCGGTGAAGGACTTTTCCAGGTTGGTCCAGGCTTCCTCGCGCCGCGCCTTCTCGCGCGACAGGACGATGGTGCCGTCCCGGTCCTCGTAGCGCTCGACGAACAGCTCGATCAGGTCGCCGGGCTTCACCTCGGGCTTCATGCCCGGGGCGGCGAATTCCTTGAGGGGCACGCGCCCCTCGCTCTTCAAGCCGACATCGACGACGGCAACATCGTCATCCACGCGGATGACCTTGCCGGTGACGACCGATCCGGCAAACCCGGTGTCGGCGCCAAGCGTTTCGTCGAGAAGGGCGGCGAAATCCTCGCTATGGAGGCCATGCAGTGCTGTGCTTTCCGGTATCGACCCGCCAGCGATGCGGCGGGAGATGCGGCTTGCGCGCCCGCCCGAAAGGCAGGAACGACGTGGCCCGGCGCGCCGTCAGGGGCGATCAGCCTGGACCCGATGGGTGGGCGCGTGACGGTCCGCCCGGTTCCGGTCCCCTTGGGGACACGGGCGCTTAGGCGCGGGCAGGAAAAGAGTCAAGAAGAACAGGGAAAGACTGCGCGGCCAGCGCAACCGCCGCCAGTGGCGCGACCCGCTACGCCCGGCCGTGCCAGGCGGCCGCAGATCACAACCAATCCGCGAGTAACGACACAGCCATGACGTGCATGCGCGATCCCGCATTGCTTCGCGACCAAACATCCATGCACGAGACGTGTTATGCAGGAAAAACCGGCGCGGCATTCAGGCGCTGCATTCAAGCGCAGATCCGCGTTGCTGACAGCCGTCGGGCGTTTGTAGTATCATGGTTACTTCTGAGAAGCAGGTGGCCCCGTGGCATATTTCCCGAACCAGGATGTATACCCCTACAGTCCGGTCGTGTTCGTCGACGTTCTGTGGAACGACGGCTCCTCCACGCGCGGGTCGGGTGCGATGGTCGGGCGCAACGACATCCTCACTGCCGCCCATGTCGTCTACAGCCCATGGAAGACCGCGGTCGACATCGACATCTACCCGGCCTTCGACGGCGCGACCGGCCCCTATGGCGCCTTCGAGAACGGCCAGTGGGTCAGCAACTTCTACACCATCGGCATCGACGCCAGCGGCCTGATCGGTCAGGCGGATGCGGCCTGGGACCTCGCGGTGATCGGCATCTCGGACGCGATCGGCGACCGCACCGGATACCTCGGCATGGCCCCGTGGCGAGGCGCCGGAACCTACGAGGTCGTGGGCTTTCCCGGCGAACAGGGCACCCGCCTGACCGCCGACCGCGGCTATGTGGGCCTGTGGGCCGACACCTTCCTGATCAATGGCGTCTACAACGCGCCCGGCAGCAGCGGCGGGCCGATCGTCGATTCCAGCGGCTCCGTCGTCGGCGTGGTCTCCACCCGGGGCTGGGGTGCGCGGATCGACCATGAATGGAACGACATCCTGTCGTGGATCAGCGCCAATGATTCCGTGATCGGCGGCCTGCCGGCGACTTTCGCCGTCACCTATACGGACACCGGCGGCAACAACGTCTTCGACGCGCCGGCCTATGTCGGGCCGGTCGCGCATTTGCGCTTCCAGTTCCTCGGCACCGCCGCGGCCGAGGCGATCGGCGGCACCTCCTACGCTGACTTCATCAACGCCGGTGCCGGAAGCGATGCCGTCTCGGCCGGGGCGGGGCGGGACGTGATCGATGGCGGCCTGGGGTCGAACTTCCTGACCGGCGGTGCCGATCGGGACATCTTCTTCCTGGATGGCCGGTCGGGCAGGAATACCTGGAGCACCATCACCGATTGGCAGGCCGGCGAGGAACTCAGCCTCTGGGGCTGGCGCGAAGGCGTCAGCCGTTCGACCTGGGCTGCCTCGGACGGCGCGGCGGGCTGGAAGGGCGTCACGCTGCACGCCGACCTCAACGGAGATGGGCTGGTCGAGACCTCGGTCACCTGGACCGGATTGTCGCAGCCCAACCTGCCGGCCTTTCAGCAGACCAGCGTCGGCGGCAACGGGCTGCTCTGGTTCGCCTGACCGGCGCACGGTCCGTCCAGCGGGACGCGCCAGGCGGCGCGCACCATCATCCGGGCGCGCGCCGGCGCAACCACCCGACCACCAGCAGCAACACCACCGACACCACCACCAGCATGGCGGCGGCCGCCGCCGTCGTCAGGCTGATCGTGTCGTTCAGACCCGCGAACATCTGCCGCGGCAGCGTCCGCTGCGCCGGGCCGGCGATGAACAGCGCCACCACCACCTCATCGAGCGACGTCGCGAACGCGAACACCGCCCCGGCCGCCACCCCCGGCGCGATCTGCGGCAGGCAAACGCGCAGGAAAGCCCGCACCGGCCCCGCCCCACAGGCCGCCGCGGCGCGCAGCTGCACCGCATCGAACCCCTCCAGCGAGGCCAGCACTGTCACCACCACGAAGGGCACCCCCAGCGCGGCATGCGCCACGATCATTCCGGCATGGGTCGCCACCAGGCCGACCGGCCCGAAGGCCAGCAGCAGCGCCACCGCCACCACGATCACCGGCACCACCATGGGCGCCAGCACCACGCCCAGCACCACCGCCCGCAACGCCCCGCGCAACCGCCACAACGCGAAGGCCGCCGGCACGCCAAGCACCGTCGCCAGCCCCGCCGCCGCACCGCCGATCACCAGCGAATTCCACAGCGCCGGCAGCCAGAAATCCGACCCGAAGAAATCCCGGTACCAGCGCAGCGACAGCCCCGGCAGCGGATAGAACAGGAACGACCCGGCCGAGAACGACAGCGGCAGGATCGCCAGGATCGGTGCCAGCAGGAACGCCGCCACCAGCACCCCCGCCGCCCAGATCAGCCCCCGCCCCATCACGCCGCCCCCGGCCGGCGGAAACCCGCCAGGCGCCCATACAGCGCCACGCATACCCCCACCGCGACCAGCAGCAGCAGCGACAGCGCCGCCGCAAGCCCCCAGTTCACGCTGCGCGTCGCGTAGAACCCGACGAACCAGGCCAGCATCTGGTCGCTGGGGCCGCCCAGCAGCGCCGGCGTCACGTAGAAGCCCAGCGCCTGGATGAAGACCAGGATGCACCCGGCCGCGATCCCCGGCAGGCACAACGGCAGCGTCACCCGCCGGAACACCCTCCACGGCGGCGCCCCCAGGCTGGCCGCCGCGCGGGGCAAGGCGGGGTCGAGCCCGCGGAAGGCCGCGACCAGCGGCAGCACCATGAAGGGCAGCAGGATATGCACCATCGCCAGCACCACGGCGAAGCGGTTCATCATCAACGGCAGCGGCCCGATCCCGAGCCCCCCCAGCGCCGCATTCACCACGCCCTCGCGCTGCAGAAGCACCATCCATGCCGCCGTCCGCACCACCAGGGAAATCCAGAAGGGCAGCAACACGGCCCCCAGCAGCAGCGTTCCCGCCCAGCCCCGCGTGGTGGCGATCAGCCAGGCCAGCGGCCAACCGAGCGCCAGGCAGGCGCCGGTCACCAGCAGCGAGATCCAAAGGCTGCGGGCCAGCACCGTGCCGAACACCCGCTGGTCCTCCGGTACCGCCCGCACCCGGCCGGCCGCATCCTGCCGCAGGTCCAACGCCGCCAGCACATGGAAGGACGACAGCGGACCCCCGGCGCGGCGGATCGCGCCCCAGGTTTCCGCGTCGCCCCACTCCTCGCTGATGGCGAGCACCGCCGCGCGGGCCGGCCCCTCGAAGGGCGCCTCGACCCGCCGCGCCGTCATCGGCAGCAACCCGCGGAAGCCTGGCCGGTCGGCGTTCAGCCGCGATGCCGCGCGCGCGATGCCCCCGGCCCCGCCGGCACGGTCCCGTTCGCGGGCCGCGCGCAGATCCTCGACCAGGGCTGCGAAGGCGGCCTCGTCCGGCGCCACCGTCCCGTCCCAGGCGGCCAGCGCCGCGATCGTGCGCGGCAGCACCGGCGCCACCTCGGTATCCGATACCGCGCGCCACAGGAACGCGCCGATCGGCGCCACGAAGGACAGCATCAGGAACAGCAGCAGCGGCGCCGTCAGCAGCGCCGAGGCCAGGCGCGGGGAGGCGCGCATCGCCCGCCCGCGGCGGCCTAGCGCGACACCCAGGTGTTGAACCGCTGGGTCAGCCGGTCGAGGTTATCGAGCCAGAAGCGGTCGTTGATCTGCAGCGCCGTCGCGATATTGGCCGGCGCCGTCGGCAATTGCGCCAGCACCGCCGACGTCAGCCGGCCATTGGCGCCGACCGCCGTGACGCCATAGGGGATGCGCGGCGGGAGCCCGGCCTGCACCTCCGGCTGACCGACGAATTTCAGGAACTCGAGCGCCCGCGCCCGGTTCGGGCTGCCCTTCATGATCACCCAGGAATCCAGGGTGAACAGGTTGTTGGTCCAGGTGATCGCGAAGTTGCGCCCATCCGTCGCATTGGCCGCGGCGATGCGGCCATTGTAGGCGACCGTCATCGCCACCTCGCCCGAGGCCAGCCATTGCGGCGGCTGCGCGCCGCGCTCGAACCAGGCGAGGTCGGCCTTGATGCTGTCGAGCTTGCGGAAGGCACGGTCCACCCCGGCCGGGGTGGCGAGCGTCGAATACACCCGCAGCGGCTGCACCCCATCGGCCAGCAGGGCCATCTCCAGCGTGGTCTTGGGGCCGCGGCGCATGCCGCGCTTGCCGGGGAATTTCGCGGTGTCGAAGAAATCCGCCCAGTTTTCCGGCCCCTGCGCCATCCGCGCTCGGTCATAGGCGATGATGAAGGAATACAGGATGGCGCCGACGCCGTGGTCGTTCACCGCCTCGGGCATATAGGCGTCGCGCCCGCCGATCGCGGCCCAGTCCATCGGTTCGAACAGGCCTTCCTCGGCGCCGATCAGCAGTTCCTCGCTCTCGACCTGCACCACGTCCCAGGTATTGGCGCCCGAGGCGATGCGCGAGCGCAGCACGCCGATCCCGCCATCCCAGGTCTCCTCCAGCAGGCGCGTGCGCATCTGCTGCTGGAAGGGGCGGAAGAATACCTCGCGCTGCGCATCCTGGTATGCGCCGCCCCAGGAGACGACCGTGAGGTCGCGGCCCTGGGCGCGGGCCACGACCGGGAGCGCGGCGGCGGCGAGCGTGCCATTGAGCATCGTGCGGCGGAACATGTCGGCGTCTCCCTGTCTCGCGGGGACGAACCTAGACCACTATGCCGCCCGGCTGCATCGGCCGGAGCCGATTTCCTGCCCCGGCGTTGCGCTTTTTCACATGCGGGGTGGCTTGTGCCGGCCGGGTACACCATCGGGCAGCCGCGGCCAGGCGCGCGCTCCGCCCGGCAGGGACCCACCCGTCAGGCGGGCACGCGAAACGCGAAGGCCGCCCCCTCCGGCCAAGCGATCGCCGCCGGCCCGCCCGGTTCGGGCAGCGCAGCGATCCCGGCCGGACGCTTCGCCAGGATCTCCCCGCCATCGCCCAGGGCCAGCCGAAGCCGCACATGGTCGCCGAGGAAGATGGCCTCGATCAGCACCGCCGGCAGCGCGCCCTCGCCCAGGTCGGACGCCGTGACGCCGGCCACCGCGACCCGTTCCGGCCGCACCGCCACCAGGCAGGCTTCGCCCACGCCGCCGCAATCCACCGCCTGCGCCGCGACCACCGGCCCGCAGGCCAGCCGCACCTGGCACTCGTCACCCTCGCGCGCCTCGATCCGGCCGGGCAGCAGGTTGTTCTCACCGACGAAGCCCGCCACGAAGGCATCGGCCGGGCGGTCGTACAGCAGGCGCGGATCGGCCACCTGGCGCACCCGCCCGCCCTCGAACACCGCGATGCGGTCCGACAGCGTCAGCGCCTCGGCCTGGTCATGCGTGACGTACATCATGGTCACGCCCAGGCGCTGGTGCAGGTGGCGGATCTCCAGCTGCATCTCCTCGCGCAGCGCCTTGTCCAGCGCGCCCAGCGGTTCGTCCAGCAGCACGATCGGCGGTTCGAAGACCAGCGCGCGGGCCAGCGCCACGCGCTGCTGCTGCCCGCCCGAGAGCTGCGCCGGGCGGCGCCCCGCCAGGCCCTCAAGCCGCACCATCGCCAGCGCCTTCGCCACCCGCTTGCCCTGGTCGTGCCGGGACACGCCGCGCACCGACAGCGGAAACGCCACGTTCTCCGCCACGCTCATATGCGGGAACAGCGCATAGGCCTGGAACACCACGCCGATGCCGCGCCGGTGCGGCGCCAGCCGCGCGATGTCGCGCCCTTCCAGCAGGATGCGCCCCGCACTCGGCATCTCGAACCCGGCCAGCATCATCAGCGTGGTCGTCTTGCCCGACCCCGACGGGCCGAGCAGCGTCAGCAGCTCCCCCCGCGCGATATCGAGGTCGAGCGATTGCACCGCCGCCGGCCCGCCTGCGCCATAGGTCTTCCGCACGCCCGCGAAGCGCACCAGGGGATCGGCCATGGCGTGTGCATCCGGCCCCCGGCCCGGCTTGTCAACGCCGCCCGGCGCCGGTAACGCCGCGCCCGACGCCAGAGGAGCCCGCACCATGAGCGAGACCGCCGAACCCAGCCTGGTCGCCAAGCGCGAGGGCATCGCCGGCACGCTGCTGATGAACCGCCCGAAAGCGCTCAACGCGCTCGACCTGCCGATGATCCGCGCCTTCGCCGCCGCCATCGCCGACTGGCGCGACGACGCGGCGGTGCGCCTGGTGGTGCTGGAAGGGGCCGGCGGGCGCGCCTTCTGCGCCGGCGGGGACGTGCGCGCCGTGCGCGCCGCCGCCATCGCCGGCGACCGCGCGGCGGTCGAGGCCTTCTTCTCCGAGGAATACGCCGTCAACACCGGCATCGCGACCTTCCCCAAGCCCTGGGTCAGCCTGATCGACGGCGTCTGCATGGGCGGCGGCATCGGGGTCGCGGTCCACAACGGCCCGCGCATCGTCACCGAGCACGCCCTGGTCGCGATGCCCGAGACCGCCATCGCGCTGTTCCCGGATGTCGGCACCTCCTACGTCCTGCCGCGCCTGCCGGGCGCGGTCGGGACCTGGCTGGCGCTGACCGGCGCGCGGCTGACCGGGGCGGATTCCGTCCATGCCGGCCTCGCCACGCATTTCGTCCCGCGCGAAAACCTGGCCGCGCTGCGCGCCGCGCTGGTCGCCGAGGGCGCCGACGCCGTCGCCCGCTTCGCCGCGCCGCCGCCCGATGCCTCCTTCGCGCCGCACCGCGCCGCCATCGACCGCTGCTTCGGCCAGTCCAGCATCGCCGCCATCCTGGCCGCGCTGGATGCCGAGGGCACCGACTGGGCCGCCGCCCAGGCCACCATCCTGCGGCGGATGTCACCGACCTCGCTCTGCGTATCGCTGGAACTGCTGCAGCGCGGCGCGAAGCAGGACCTGGCCGGCTGCCTCGCGACCGAACTGGCGCTGACCCGCGTGGTGGTGAACGACCACCCGGACTTCGCCGAGGGCGTGCGGTCGGTGCTGGTGGACAAGGACGGGGCGCCGAAATGGCAGCCGGGCAGCATCGAGGCCGTCGACCCGGCCGCCATCGCGGCGCTGTTCCGGTAAAGGTCGGGGGAGGACACCTCCCCCGAATACCCCTCCGTTTTCTGACCGTTGGGGGTTGAAGGCCGCTGTAACGCGGCTTGCGCGGGCGGCGCACCATCCCGACAATAGTCGGATGGCCGCGCCCCTTCCGATTGCCGATGCACAAGACCCGTCCTTCCAGGACCTGCTGGCGCTGCGGCCGCACCTTGCCCTGCACGCCATGGACGGGCTGGTCATGGAGGAGGTCCCGCTCGCGCGCATCGCGCAGCAGGTCGGCACCCCGGCCTGGGTGTATTCCGCCGGGGCGCTCCGCCGTCGCGCCCGCGCGCTGAAAGCCGCCCTGTCCGACGCGGGCCTCGCCGCCACCATCCACTTCGCCATGAAGTGCAACGACAACCTGTCGGTCCTGCGCGTGCTCGGCGCCGAGGGCCTGGGCGCGGACGTGGTGAGCGAGGGCGAACTGCGCATCGCCCGCGCCGCCGGCATCCCGGCCTCGGCCATCGTCTTCTCCGGTGTGGGCAAGACGGAGTCCGAAATCCGCCACGCCATCGAACAGGACATCTTCCAGATCAACGCCGAGAGCGCGGAGGAGATCGCCATGATCTCCGCGATCGCGACCGGCCTGGGCCGCGCCGCGCGCGTGGCGCTGCGCGTGAACCCCGACGTCGACGCCAAGACCCACGCCAAGATCACCACCGGCAAAAGCGAGAACAAGTTCGGCGTCGCCATCTCCGACGCCATCGACATCTACGCCCGCATGGCCGCCCTGCCCGGCATCGAGCCGATCGGCATCGCCACCCACATCGGCAGCCAGATCACCGCCGGCATGTCCGCCTATCGCGCCGCCTATGCCCGCCTGGCCGAGACCATCCGCGAGCTGCGCGCCCGCGCCCTGCCGGTGCAGCGCGTCGATTGCGGCGGCGGCCTGGGCATCCCGTATCGCGACGAACCCGCTCCGAGCCCCGAGGCCCTGGCCGGCGCCATCAAGGCCACGCTCGGCGACCTCGGCCTGCCGGTCATGCTGGAACCCGGGCGCTGGATCGCCGGCCCGGCCGGCGTGCTGCTGGCCTCGGTGGTGCTGCAGAAGCAGGGCGCCGCCCATCGCTTCGTGGTGGTGGATGCGGCGATGAACGACCTGATCCGCCCCGCCATGTACGAGGCCTGGCACGGCATCGTGCCGGTCGGCGCCGCCCGCGCCGTGGCCCCGCTCTCCCCGGCCGAGGTGGTCGGCCCGGTCTGCGAGAGCGGCGACACCTTCGCCCGCGGGCGGATGCTGCCCGACCTCGTGACCGGCGACACCTTGGCATTCCTCGATGCGGGGGCATACGGTGCGGTGATGTCCTCGACCTACAATGCGCGCCCGCTGGCGCCGGAGGTGCTGGTGGACGGGACCCGCTTCGCCGTGGTGCGCGAACGCCAGACCCATGACGCGCTGCTGCACGGCCAGCGCGTGCCGGAGTGGCTCGGCGCATGACGGACCGCGCATCCGATGACCGCAGGGCGCGGGTGCCGGAGGCGCCGGGCACCGGAGGTCTGAATCGGATGCGCCGCGCCGGAGGCGCCCCATGAGAGACCGGCTCGCCTCGCGCCTCGCGCGGCGCACCTGGCTCGCGCGGCTGGCACTCTGGTGGGAAGCGGCTTGGCCGGCCCTTTGGCCGCCGCTCGGCGTCGTCGGCCTGTTCCTGGTGGTGGCGCTGTCGGGCCTGCCGCTGGTGCTGCCGCCGCTGCTGCATCTGCTGCTGCTGGCGGGCTTTGCGGCCGCCCTGGCCTGGACGGGGCGACGCGCCGTGCAGCGCCTCGCCCTGCCTGGCACGGCCGCCGGCGAACGCCGCATCGAACGCGATTCCGGCCTGGCGCACCGCCCGATCGCCACGCTCGGCGACAAGCCCACCGGCAATGACCCGGTCGCCCTCGCGCTGTGGCAGGCGCATCGCAGACGTGCCGCCGAACGCCTGGCGTCGCTGCGCGTCGCCGCACCGAAGCCCGGCCTGGCCGCGCGCGACCCACGCGCGTTGCGCGGCGGCCTCGCGGTCGCGCTGGTCGCCGCCGTGGTCGTGGCCGGCGCGGAAGCCCCCGAACGCCTGCGGCGCGCGTTGCTTCCCGCCTTCGCCGGCACCGCCCTGCCCACCACGCCGGCGGTGCGCCTCGAAGCCTGGATCACGCCGCCGGCCTATACCGGTGCGGCGCCCATCTTCCTCGACCCGGCCGGCGGCACCGCCGCGGTGCCGGCCGGCAGCCGCATGCAGATCGCCGTCTCCGGCGGCGCCGGCGGCGTGCCGGACCTCGTGCTGGACGGCACCGCCACGCCGTTCCGCACGCTCGACCGCGGGTCCTTCGCGGCCGAGACGGCCCTCACCGCCGGCGGCCGCCTCGCGGTGCGGCGCGACGGGACCGACCTCGCGCAATGGTCTCTCAGCGTGCGCGCCGATGCGCCGCCCGTCGTCGCCTGGGACCAGCCGCCGGCGCGCGCCCAGCGCGGCCTGGCCATCCGCCTGCCCTGGCGGGCCGAGGATGACTGGGGCCTCGCGACCCTGCGCGTCGAACTGCGCCTGAAGCTTCGGCCGGAGGCCGAGGCCGTCACGCTCGACCTGCCCATCCCCGGCGGCAGCCCGCGCAGCGCGCGCGGCGCCGCGCAGCCCGACCTGTCCGCCCATCCCTGGGCCGGGCTGGAGGTCGAGCTACGCCTGGTCGCCACCGACCATGCCGGCCAGGACGGGCGCAGCGAGGGCGTCTTCCTCGAACTGCCCGAACGCTCCTTCACCCATCCGGTCTCGCAGCAGCTGATCGCGCTGCGCAAGGCGCTCTCGGTCGACCCCACGGGGCGCGACCCCGCGCGGCGTGAACTCGACCGCATCACCGGCGCGCCGGAGGCTTTCGAGCACGACACCGGCACCTTCATGGCCCTGCGCAGCGCGCGCCACCGCCTGCTGCGCGACCGCCGCCCGTCCGCCGTGACCGAGGCGCAGGAGATCCTGTGGGACGTCGCCGTCGCGCTCGAGGAAGGCCGCACCGACCGCACCGCCCGCGCCCTGGCCGAAGCCCGCCAGGCCCTGCGCGAGGCGCTGGAGGAGCAGCGCCGCACCCCCGACCAGCAGCGCACCGAGGAACAGCGCGCCGAGATGGACCGCCGCATCCAGGAATTGCGCGAGGCGATCCGCCGCCACCTGGAAGCCCTGGCCGAACGCCTGCAGCGCGAGAACGCCGAGGCCCTGCCCTACGACCCGCAGCAGCGCCTGATGGACCAGCGCGAGCTGAACCGCCGCACCCAGCGCATGCAGGACGCCGCCCGCCAGGACCGCACCGAGGATGCGCAGCGCGAACTCGCGGAACTCGAGGAAATGCTCCGCGCGCTGGAGGAAGGCCGCAACATGCGCGCCGAGGACCGCCAGCGCCAGCAGCAGCGCCAGCGCGGCAACCAGCAGATGGGCGCCGTGCAGGACATGGTGCAGCGGCAGACGCAGATGCTCGACCGCAGCCATCAGCGCGCCGAGCAGACCGACCGCGAGCGCGGCGAACAGCGCCGCCGTCCCTCCACCTCCTTCCCGCAGCAGCAACCGCCGCAGCAGGCCCAGCCCAACCCGGAACGCCAGGCGCAGGCGCAACAGGATGGCCGCGTCCAGCGCGCACTCCGCCGGGCGCTCGGCGAGCTCATGCAGCAATTCGGCGACCTGACCGGCGACGTGCCGCAGCAATTGGGCGAGGCCGACCGCGCCATGCGCGACGCGGATGAGAACCTGCGCGGCGGCGGCGACCCGCGCGACGCCCAGCAGCGCGCCATCCGCGCCCTGACCGAGGGCGGCCGCCAGATGGCCCAGCAGATGCAACGCCAGTTCGGCCAGGGCCAGCCGGGTGAAGGCGAGGAGGAAGGCGAGGGCGAAGGCGAGGGCATGGCCGGCGGCCAGCAGGGCGGCGAAGGCCAGGACCAGGCGCAGGAACAGGGCCAGGGCCGCGACCCGCTCGGCCGGCGCAACCGCGAGGCGACGGGCGGGCAGGACAATGCCTCCGATACCCGTGTGCCGGACGAGGCCGAATTGCTGAAGACGCGGCGGATCCAGGAGGAGCTGCGGCGGCGCGGCGCGGAGCGGGAACGGGCGCCGGCGGAGCTGGATTATATCGACAGGCTGCTCAGGCGGTTCTGAAGGACGGTCGGGGGAGGAGAACCTCCCCCGAACCCCTACCCTTTTTCTGGAACCTGGGGATGGACGGAGGCGCGGTGCGCTCTACGTCACCCGGTCCAGTTCCTTCTCATCCAGCGCGCCCGGCACCAACGTCAGCGGTACGCTCAACCGGTTCGCGTATCGGCCGGTCAGCGCCGTGATCAGCGGCCCGGGCCCGCCCGATCCCGGCGCCATCGCGAGCACCAGGATCGAGATCCGCGGGTCTTCCTCCAGCAGCTTCAGCAATTCGTCGCGCGCTTCGCCCTCGCGGATGATCAGGATGGGGAAGCCGCCGGTGATCTCGTTCACCTCGGCGGCCAGGCCGGAGAGCATCTTCTCCGCCTCCTCGCGCCGTTCCTCCTGCATCATCACGCCCACGCCGGCCCATTCCACCAGGCCCACGGGTTCGATCACGCGCAGCAGCGCCACGCGCCCGCCGCCCTTCCGCGCGCGCAGGCAGGCATAGCGCAGCGCCACCGCGCGCTCGGCGCTGTCGTCCACCACCACCAGGAAGATGCGGTCGCGCTTGGCGGCGCTTGAGGCGGCGGCGGATTCCTCGGTGCCTGGCATCTCGCGGTCCTCAGCCTCGGCGGAACAGGATACTGCCCAGCCACCCCGCCAGGGCGGCCAGCACGATGCAGCCCACACCATAGAGCAGCGGCGCGGACCGCGCGACGGTGGCGATGGTCGCCGCGGACCCCACGCGGTCGACGCGCAGGAACAGTTCCTGCCGCGCCACGATGCGACGTTCGCGCAGCAGCAGCACCTCGACCCGATAATCGCCGGTCTGCACCGTGTCGGGGAAGGACACGCGCGCGCTGAACAGCCGCCCACCGGCCACGGTGACCGGCGCGGCATATTCCTGCCAGCGCCCGTCCTGCTGCTTGAGTTCGAGCAGCGCGGCGCGGAAGGCCGGCGCCTGCGCACCCACCGCGCGCAGCGGCAGGGCCTCGAGGCCAAGGCGCCCGCTGCGGCGGACTTCCTCGGGCAGGGCCTCCCAGACCGGCCGCGTCGCGGCGATGGCATAGAAGCCAGGGATGTCCGGGAAGGTCGCCGCCGGCCCGTTCACCCAGAAGCCGAGGAAATTGACCTTGCGCCGCACCACGGTCGCCTGCGGCGGGCCCCAGGCGACGACCACCACATCCTCGCCGGTCTGCGGGCCGATCAGGTTCTCGGTGGCGCCGAACACGATGACCGAGGCGCCGGTGAAGCCGGTGGTGATCTCGACCTGGTTGGTCGACAGGTCCGCGGTGAGCAGCGGCGTCGTGGCGGGCTGCTGCGCGCGCGCCGGCAGCGCGGCCAGCAGTGCCACCAGCAGCGCCAGCCACCTCATCGCGCCGGCCCGATCGAGAACAGGTTCTCCGGCGCGCGGATCAGGTCCCACGCCAGGCCGAGCGCCACGCCCAGCACCAGCAGGCCGAGCAGCGCGCGCGTCTCCTCCCCGCGCAGCTTGCTGCCCATCGCCGCACCGAACTGCGCCCCCGCCACGCCACCGGCCAGCAGCAGCATGGTCAGCACGATGTCCACGCTGCCCACCTGCCAGGCCTGCAGCAGTGTCACGTTGGCCGAGACGAACACCACCTGGAACAACGACGTGCCGATCACGACCGAGGTCGGCATGCCCAGCAGGTAGATCATGGCCGGCACCAGCATGAAGCCGCCGCCCACGCCCATCACGGCCGACAGGATACCGATCAGGAAGCCCACCAGCAGCGGCGGCACGATCGATATGTACAGCCGCGACTTCCGGAAGCGCATCTTGAACGGCAGGCCGTGCAGCCAGGTGTGTTCCCCCGCGCGGGACGCCGCCACGCCGGTGCGCCGGCGGCGGATGATGGCGCGCACGCTCTCGCGCACCATCAGCATGCCCACGGTCCCAAGCACCACCACGTAGAAGAAGGATACCGCGATATCCACCTGGCCCGCGCGCCGCAGGGCCGCGAACAGCTGCACGCCCAGCGCCGATCCGACGAACCCGCCCGCCAGCAGGACCAGGCCCATGCGCAGGTCGACGTTGTCGCGCCGCCACTGCGCGATCAGCCCCGAGACCGATGCACCCAGCGTCTGGTTCGCGCCGGATGCGACGGCGACCGGGGACGGGATGCCGATCAGGATCAGCAGCGGCGTCAGCAGGAACCCGCCGCCCACGCCGAACAGCCCCGACAGCCAGCCCACGCCGAAGCCAATGCCCAGCAGCAGCAGGGCATCCACACTCATTTCGGCGATCGGCAGGTAGACCTGCATCGCGCGCCCCGCGCTTCGGTTGCGGTGAATCCACGAACGCACCGGCGGTCGGCCGGCGTGCCCCAACGCGTGTGAACCCGACGGCCCCACGCGGCAAGGGACAATCGGCGCCGGACACGGCAGGATTGCGGCAGCCCGTCCCATGAGGCCCCGCATGACCATCACCCGCCGCCTGCTCCTGGGCGCCGCGCTTGCCACACCCTTCCTGCGCCCGGCTGCCGCGCAGGCCGCGCGGCGCATCCGCATCATCCACACCAACGACTTCCACAGCCGCCACGAACCGGTGGTGCGCCCGACCGGCGCCGCCTGCCGGGCGAACGAGGCCTGCCTGGGCGGATCGGCGCGCCTGGCCGGTGGCGTGGCCGCCGCGCGCGCCGAGGCCGCCGCCGCCGGGCGCGCCGTGGTCGCGGTGGATGCCGGCGACCAGTTCATGGGCAGCCTGTTCTACACGCAGCATCGCGGCGCGGCCGAACTGGCGGTCATGCGCGCCTGGGGCTGCGAGGCCATGACGCTGGGCAACCATGAATTCGACAACGGGCCCGAGGTGCTGGCCCGCTTCGCCACCGCCGCTCCCTTCCCGATCCTGGCGGCGAACATCGACGCGCGCGCCGAACCGCTGCTGGACGGGCGCATCCGCCCGTGGTTCGAGACGGTGCGCGACGGCGCGCGCATCGCCTTCGTCGGCGTCATCACGCCGGAGACGCCGCAACTCTCCTCGCCCGGGCGCAACCTGCGCTTCACCGACCCCGCCGAGGCCGCCGCGCGCGCGATCACGGAAATCCGTGCGCAGGGGCCCGCGACGATCGTGCTGCTGTCGCACATGGGTCTCGGTGCGGACCGGCGCATGGCCGAACAGGTCGCCGGCATCGATGCCATCATCGGCGGGCATTCGCACACGCTGCTGGCCGCCGAACCCGATGCCGAAGGCCCATCCCCCACCCTGGTGGACGGGCGCGACCGCACGGTGCGCATTCTCCAGACCGGGGCGTATGGCCGCTTCCTCGGGCGGCTCGACCTCGACCTCGCCATCGATGGGCGGATCGCGGCGCAGGGCGGGTCGACCATCCCGATGGGTGCCGGCATTCCCGAGGATCCGCGCGTGGCCGCGCTGGTCGCGGACCTCGCCCGGCCCCTGGAGGAAACCCGACGCCGCCCGGTGGGGCGCGTGCCCATGGCCTTGTCCAATGCCGAATGCCGGCGCGGCGAATGCGCATTGGGCAATGTGGTGGCCGAGGCGATGCTGGCCGCGGTGCCGGGCGCCGAGGCCGCCATCACCAATGGCGGCGGCCTGCGCGCCGGCCTGCCCGACGGCCAGGTGACGATCGGCGACGTGCTGACCGTGCTGCCCTTCGGCAACACGGTGGCCGTGATGGGCCTGCGCGGCGCCGACCTGCTGGCCGCCATCGAGCACGGCCTGTCGCAGGGTGCCGGGACCGCCGGGCGGTTCCCGCAGGTGGCCGGGCTGCGCTTCGCCTGGGACCCGACGGCGCCGCCGGGCAGCCGGGTGCGCGGCGTGCAGGTGGCGCAGGGCGCGGGCTTCGCGCCGCTCGACCCGGGCCGCGTGTATCGCGTGGTCACCAACGACTTCATGCGCAAGGGCGGCGATGGCTACGTGATGTTCCGCGACCGCGCGCTCGACCCCTACGACACCGGGCCGGTGCTGGACGAGGTGGTGGCGGACGCGATCGCGCGCGGGCGCCTGGCGGGCGTGCCGCCGGATGGGCGGATCGCGCTCCGCTGACGAACAATCGCCGCGGGCGCGGCGCGTCAGCCCAGGCGCTGTTCCAGCCGGGCCAGCCGCGCCTCGACCCGCGCGGCGCGTTCCGTCGCGATCGCGCCCAGCGCATCTGAAACTTGCCGGTGCAGCGCGCGGAGCTCGAGGTCGGGCACGGTGCCGAGCGTCGCGAGCAGCGCCGCCAGCGCATCCCCCGCACCACCCATGGCCGCCGCGGCGACGGGGTCGGCGGGCGCGGGGGCGGCGTCCGGCTGCGGGTCGTCAGCGAAGCGCAGCTCCACGTTGAGCGCGCGGCCCTCGGCGCTGGCCGCGACATCCTGGATGACCTGGCGGCGGATATCGGGGCGGTTCTCGACGCGCTGGAGGTGGTGGCGGTAGCCGTCCTCGTCCGGCCAGCGGTTGAGGATGACGGTGTAGAGGTTGACGACGAATTCGTGGTCGCTGCCGGCCAGCAATTCGCTGCCGTTCACCTCGCGCATGGGCTGCGCGCAGGGTTGGTGTGGCGGCTGCGCGCGAAATCAGCTGCTGAATGCCCGGGGGGCGCGGGCATGGTCAACGCCGGGCCATGAAGAAACCGCGCAGCAGCGCGGCGCAATCGGCTTCGCGGATGCCGCCGATCACCTCCGGCACATGGTGGCAGGATGCGGCGGCGAAGATGCGCGCGCCGTGGTCGACGCCGCCGCCCTTGGGGTCGTAGGCGCCGAAGACCAGGCGCTTCACCCGGAAGAAGGACGCCGCCTGGGCACACATCGGGCAGGGTTCGAGCGTGACGGTGAGCGTGCAGCCGACCAGGCGCGGGGTGCGCAGGCGGGCGCTGGCGGCGCGCAGGGCGAGGATCTCGGCATGGGCGGTCGGGTCGTGGCGGGCCTCGACCTCGTTGCCGGCGACGGCCAGCACCGCGCCGGATTCATCGGTGACGACGGCGCCGACCGGGACCTCGCCGCGGGTGGCGGCGGCCTGGGCTTCCAGCAAGGCCAGTTCGATGGGGGTCATGGGGCGGGAGCCTCGGCGAGGCGGGCGGGCGGGGCAAGCACGTCAGGAAGCCGCCCCCCAAATCCCCCCACCCGCGTGGCGCCAGCCGCGCCCGATTTCCGTCGCTGGCGATATGCCCTTGTGCTGCCGGCATATCGCCATGTCGCCCAGCGCATCCCCCACCACCCCCCGCCCGCCCTGATCGCCGCCATCCGCGCCGGGCTGCCGGTCTCGGCGGTGGACGATGCCCTGGCCTCCGGCCGCCTCACCGCGCCGAGATCGACCGCCTCGCCATCCCCCGCAAGACGCTGGCGCATCGCCGCGCCAAGGGCCGGCTCATGCCCGACCAGTCGGACCGCCTGGTGCGCATCCTGCGGGTCGTTGCGGAAGCCGAGGCCACCTTCGACGACCGCACCCGCGCCGGGCTGTGGCTGGGGGCCGGCGGCCCGTAATTCATCCCACGCGCCGTCGCGCGATGCCGTACGCGCGCCGTCGCGACATGTCCTAGGCGCGCCGTCGCGACATGTCTTGAGCGCGCCGTCGCGCGACGCTGGACGCACGCCGCCCCTCGCCCGACAGTGGCGCCGAACAGCGCGGATGACCCCCATGCCCGAGGCACCACCCCCCCTCGCCGCCGAACAAGGTTTCGACGCCCTGGTGATCGGCGCCGGCTTTGCCGGGCTGTACCAGCTGCACGCCCTGCGCGACCGGCTCGGCCTGCGCGTGCGCGTGCTGGAGGCCGCGGACGGCGTGGGCGGCACCTGGTGGTGGAACCGCTACCCCGGCGCGCGCTGCGATTCCGAAAGCCACGCCTATGCCTTCTATTTCTCGGACGACCTGCTGCAATCCTGGGATTGGTCGGAACGCTACCCGCAGCAGCCCGAGATCCTGCGCTACCTGAACCATGTGGCCGATCGGCTGGACCTCAAGCGCGACATCACCTTCGACGCGCGCGTCACCTCCGCGCGCTGGGATGCGACGGCGGCGCTGTGGCGCGTGGCGACGCAGGATGGCCGGCGCTACGCCGCCCCGTTCCTGGTCACCGCGGTGGGCTGCCTGTCGTCCACCAACATGCCCGACATCCCGGGGCGCGAGGATTTCGCCGGCGCCATCCACCACACCGGCGAATGGCCGCATGAGGGTGTCGATTTCACCGGCAAGCGCGTCGGCATGATCGGCACGGGCTCCACCGGCATCCAGGCGGCGCCGGTGCTGGCCGAGACCGCCGCGCACCTGACCGTGTTCCAGCGCACCGCGAACTACTCCATCCCGGCCCGCAACCGCCCGCTGGACGAGGATTTCAAGCGCTGGGCGAAGGACCACGCGCCGGAGATCAAGCAGGCCATGCATTCCACGCCCAACGGCCATGCCTGGCCGATCGGCGAACGCTCGGCACTGGAAGTCGATGCCGCGGAACGCGAGGCCGCCTTCCGCGCGGCGTGGGAGAAAGGCGGCCTGGCGCTGCGCGCCACCTTCCGCGACATCCTGACCAGCCGCGCCGCCAACGACACCGCCGCCGACTTCATCAAGGCCCGCATCCGCGAGGTGGTGAAGGACCCCGCGACCGCCGCCCTGCTGGCCGAGATCGACCACCCATTCGCCACCAAGCGCCCGCCGATCGACACCGGCTATTTCGAGACTTTCAACCGCGACACTGTCGCGCTGGTGGATATCCGCGCCGACCCGATCGACCGCATCACCCCCACCGGGTTGCGGCTGCGCAGCGGGGCGGAGCACGCGCTGGATGTCATCGTCTTCGCCACCGGCTTCGATGCGATGACCGGCGCGCTGCTGCGCATGGACATCACCGGGCGCGACGGGCTGGCGCTGCGCGAAGCCTGGGCGGCGGGGCCGCGCACGCAGCTGGGCCTGCAGGTGCCGGGCTTCCCCAACCTGTTCACCATCACCGGGCCGGGCAGCCCGTCCGTGCTGACCAACATGCCGGTGGCGATCGAACAGCATGTCGAATGGATCAGCGACTGCATCGCGCAGCTGCGCCGCACCGGCGCCGCCACCATCGAGGCCACGGAGCAGGCCGCCGATGACTGGGTGGCGCATGTCAACGCCGCCGCGAACGCCACGCTGATGCCGCAGGCCGGGCATTCCTGGTACCTGGGCGCCAACGTGCCGGGCAAGCCGCGGGTCTTCATGCCCTATGCCGGCGGCATGGCGCGGTATCGCGCGATCTGCGCCGAGGTTGCGGCCGACGGCTACAGAGGCTTCGTCACCGCGGGGCAGGCGGCGCCGGTGCCGGCCTGAACCCCCAGCGTCAGAACGTCACGCGCGGCGGGGGCTGCGGCGTGCCCGGCGGGATGGCGCCGGCGCGGATCATGCATTCGTGATACAGCGCCGGCAGCAGCACCAGCAGCTGCTGGCGGATGTTCTCGGCATTGGCCGCATTGCCGCCGGCTTCCCCACCCAGCCGGCGCACCTGCGGGTCGCGTTCGATCTCGCGCCGGCATTCGGCGGCGACCGGCCCGGGGTCCTGCGGCACATTGGCCCAGACCCCGCCACCGCAGCCGGAGGTGCCCAGCGCCAGGGCCAGCATCGGCACGGCAAGCCAGGTGCGGATCATCGGTGGCGTCTCCCTCATGCCGGCGGCGCCAGCACCTTGTCGCGATAATTGCAGCAGGCGCGCGCCACGCAGCGCCAGCATTCCGGCGCGCGCGCCTTGCACACGTAGCGGCCGTGCAGGATCAGCCAGTGATGCGCATCGCGCAGCAGCGCCGGCGGGCAGCGCTTGACCAGGCGTTCCTCGACCTCGCGCACATTGCGCCCCGGCGCCAGGCCGCACCGATTGCCCAGGCGGAAGATGTGCGTGTCGACCGCCATCGTCTCCTGCCCGAACACCACGTTGAGCACGACATTCGCGGTCTTGCGGCCGACGCCGGGCAGCGCCTCCAGCGCCGCGCGGTCGCCGGGCACCTGGCCGCCATGCTTGTCCACCAGGTCGCGTGCCAGGGCGGCGACGTTGCGCGCCTTGCCCTGCCACAGGCCGATGGTGCGGATGAAGGGGCCGATGCGCTCGGCCCCCAGCGCCGCCATGGCGGCCGGCGTGGGGGCGGCGGCGAACAGCGCCGGCGTGCAGCGGTTCACCGCCGCGTCGGTGGTCTGGGCGGACAGCACGACCGCGACCAGCAGCGTAAAGGGATCGCTGTAGGTCAGTTCCGTCTCCGGCGCCGGGTTGGCCACGGCCAGGGACCGGATGAAGGCCTCCGCCTGCGCGGGCGGCATCATCCGCGCGCGGCGCGGCGTGGCGGCGGTGCCGTGGTCGGGGCGCCTGGGTTTCGCGGATCGTGGGGGCATGGCTGGTATCGGCGCGATCCTCGCCTATCCTCTGATTGGATGACAGCCCCTGCCGAGCCGGTCCTGTTCCAGGCCGTCTGCACCCCGCCGCGCTCGCTCACGCGGCGTGGCTACCGGGTGCTGGCGGTGCTGCTGGTCGGCTGTTCGGGTCTGCTGGGCCTGCTGTTCCTGGCGCTCGGCGCATGGCCCGTGGTGCCGTTCCTGGGCGTGGAGGTGGCCTTCGCGCTCGGCCTGGTGGCGATGCACGCGCGCGGCGCGGCGCGCCAGGCGGAATTCCTGCTGCTGGTGCCCGGCCGCCTTTCCATCGCACGCACGGATGCCCGCGGCCGGCGGGAGGAGATCGTGCTCGACCCCTATTGGGCGCGCCTGACGCATCGCGAGGACCCCGGCCACGCCGGCACGCTGCTTCTGGAAAGCCGGGGCCGCGTGGTCGAGATCGGGCGCGACCTGGCCGCCGAGGACAAGGCATCGCTCCACCAGGCGCTGCATGGGGCGCTGGCGCGGGCACGCCGGCCGGATTTCGACAACGCTCAGCTGGGCTGATTTTTTGAAGCGGCGGGCGCAGGTGCGCTGGCGGGGGCGATGGTCTGGGCGTGGTCGCGCCCGGCACTGCCGGGTCGTGCGAAGCACGATCCAAAAGGAAGGGGTCACTGGTCGGGCGGGACCGCCTGGCCTGTCGTCACCCCTGCCGCGCCGCGGCGCGCGTCAGCGCATCCACCCGCCAGCGCAATTCGCCCTCGCCCACCAGGGACGGCGCCACGCTGGCCGCGCCGGGCATGCCGGGGGCGAGCAACGCCGCCACCGCCTCGGCCGTCCCCGGCGCAAGCCCGGCCTGGCGGCACATGCCCGCCACCGACTTGGCGCAGCGCGTCGCGATGGCGTGGTCCACCGCACTGCGCGGCATGCGGCTCAGTGCCGCGAGCGCCGCGGCGACGAAGGCGATCTCCCCGCCATGGGCGGCGCGCAGGATCACCGCGTCGTTCAGCGCGCCGGAGCGGTCCAGGATGCCGGCGCGGTTGGCGGCGTCGTCCGTGCTTTCACCGGCCCGTGGCGCGCCGGCCAGGCGGGTCGCGACGGCCGCACGCACCTGCGCCGCCACCGCCGCCGGCAGGTCGGCGCGCTCGGCCAGCGGCGCCAGCAATTCGTCGGCGATGAAGCCGGCCAGCGCCACCGCCGCGCGGGGCGGCAGGAAGGGCCGGCGCACCAGCGGTTCCTGCCAGGCGGTGTGCTCGGCCGCCTGGACCACCAGGGCGTCCAGCGTGCTCTCGCGGATCGCCGCGGTGTGGTTGCGCAGCAGCGTGCCGATCGCCAGCGCATCGCCGGTGGCGACCAGCGCATCGGCCACCGCCTCGCTGATCTCGGGGCGGCGGGCGACGGCGGTCAGCGTCTCGCGCACCGACGGGGCATCGACCAGCGCCAGCAGGTCGGCCTCGGTCAGCAGCGGGGACAGGCGGATGACCTGGCCGGCGACGCGGATGTCGCGGTCCGCCGCCAGGGCCAGCACCATCTCCCGCGGCGCGGCGGGCAGGTCGCGCACCGCCTCGGCGATGGTCGCGCGGATCTCGGCGGCGGTGTCGGCGGCCAGTTGCGCCAGCGCCGCCCAGGCCATGTGCGCCAGGCGATCCTGCTGCGCCGGCGCCAGGTCGGGCGCCAGCGCCGCCAGGCGATGCGCCAGCGTGGCGCGCACCTCCTGCTCAGGGTCGCCGGCCAGGATGGTGAAGCTGTGGTGCGGCGTCGCCGGGTTGGCGGCGACGGCGCGGCGCACCGCGGTGTCGTCGTCGCCGGCCAGGTAGTACAGGGCCTCGGGCGGCGCCTGCGGATCGGCCGCGAGGGCAGCGCGCCCCTCCGTGCGCCCCTGGGCGCGGCCCTCGTCGAGGATGCGCGCGGCGGCGTCCAGTCCGATCATGCCGGCGCCCCCGCCAGCCGCCACCCGCCGCGGCCATGGCGCTTCGCCTCGTACAGCGCGGCATCGGCGCGTGCGAGCAGCCGGGCGACGCTTTCACCCGAGCCGGGGTCCCAGGCGGCGATGCCCAGGCTGAAGCGCGGCGCGCGGTCGGTGTCCTGCATCGCGGCGCCATCCAGCAGGGCGCGGGCGCGCGCGATGGCCGCCGCTTCGTCGGCGCCGGCGATCCACAGGATGAATTCGTCGCCGCCGAAGCGCGCGGCGATGTCGTCCGGCGCGGCGGCGGCGCGCAGCAGCCGTGCGGTGGCGCGCAGGGCGGCGTCGCCGGCCTCGTGCCCGTGCAGGTCGTTCAGCGGCTTCAGGTTGTCGAGGTCGAGGAACACCAGGGCACCGCGCGCATCGCGCGGATGCGCGTCCTGCCCAGCGCGCGGATGCGCGTCCTGCCCAGCGCGCGGATGCGCGTCCTGCCCAGCGCGCGGATGCGCGTCCTGCCCCCCATCGCGCAGCCGGGCCTCCAGCGCGTCGATGAACGCGCGGCGATTGGCCAGGCCGGTCAGAGGGTCGGTGCTGGCCTGGCGTTCCAGTTCGCGCTGCATGCGGTCGAAGCCGAGCACCGCGCCCATCATCGCCGCCATGGAGCGCAGCACGGCCAGGTCCTCGGGATCCCATTCGCGCCCGCCGGCGTCGCGCCAGGCGGCCAGCGCGCAGGCCGCCGGCGGACGACCATGATGGTGCAGCACCGCGCCGGGTTCGCGGCCATCCAGCAGGCCGAGCCAGTCGTGCCCGATGGCAAGCGCGGGGCCGGCGCGCAGCAGCAGCGCCGGCGGCGGATCGGCGGTGGCGGCGGCGATCTCGGGCAGCGGGTCGGCCGGCACCAGCATGGCGGTCCCGGCGCAGCCCAGCGCTTCGCGCAGCCCGGCCAGGCCGAATTCCAGCGCCTCCCGCGCGGTGCCGGCATGGCGCACGGATTCCGCCAGGGCATCGAGCAGCGCGGCGCGGCGCAGCCCGGCCGCCGCGTTGGCCGCCGCGGCTTCCTGCTGCGTCACGTCGTGCGCGGCGCCGCGCAGCCCGGCATGGCCGCCGCGTGCATCGCTGAGTGGCGCCAGCGACAGCGCGAGGCAGCGCGGCTGGCCCTGCGCATCGGCCATCCAGACACGGTGCCCGCGCAGGGCCTGGCGCAACGCGAACAGGTTGGGCCCGGCGCCCAGCAGCAGGCTGTCGGCACGCCGCCCCAACAGGTCAGGCGCGCGATGGCCCAGCACCGTGTCGGGCCACAGGAAGGTGAAGCGCCCGGCCGTGTCGGTTTCGAACACCAGGTCGGCGCCGAGCCCGGCCAGGTCTTGCCAGCGCTGGCGCGATTCCAGCAGGGCGCCGTGCAGCGCCGCCGCGGCGGCGGCCGCCGGCGGCACCATCACCGACCAGTCCTCAGGGCGGAGCGCCGTGTTCATCGCCGCGATGGAAGCGCCGGACGGGTGAATGCCCGGTTAGCGCGCCGTCCGATCGGACGGCAGCGGCCGTCTCCCGCGCGCATGGTGACCGTATCCTGGAGGCGCGGGGGCGCAGGCCGGTGCCATGACCGGCGGGGCGGAAGGCGCACCAAGCCGCCGCCGCGTTGACAGGCCCGCGCCGGGGCCGCAAGGAGCGCGGCCGCCCCTGGACCGCCGGAGACCCGCCATGGACAAGACCGCCCTTCAGGCCCGCATCGAAGCCCTGTGGCAGGTGCGCGACCGCGTCTCCTCCGCCACCGGCGGGTCCGACCGCGCCGCCGTCGAGGAAGCGCTGGACGCGCTGGATAACGGCCAGGCCCGCGTGGCCGAGCCCGACGGCACCGGCGGCTGGATGGTGAACCAGTGGCTGAAGCAGGCCGTGCTGCTGTCCTTCCGGCTGACCGATTCCGCGCCGATGGACACCGCCGCCGGCGCCTATGACAAGGTGCCGCTGAAGTTCGCCGGCTGGGGCGAGAACCGCTTCAAGGAAGCCGGCTTCCGCGCCGTGCCCGGCGCCGTGGTGCGCCGTTCGGCCTATATCGCGCGCAACGTGGTGCTGATGCCCTCCTTCGTGAATGTCGGTGCGCGGGTCGATGAAGGCACCATGATCGACACCTGGGCCACGGTCGGGTCCTGCGCGCAGATCGGCAAGAATGTGCATATCTCGGGCGGTGTGGGCATCGGCGGCGTGCTGGAGCCGCTGCAGGCCAACCCGGTGGTGATCGAGGATGACTGCTTCATCGGCGCCCGGTCGGAAGTGGCCGAGGGCGTGATCGTCGAGAAGGGCGCGGTGCTGTCGATGGGCGTGTTCATCGGCGCCTCGACCAAGGTGATCGACCGCGCGACCGGCGAGGTCTTCATCGGCCGCGTGCCCTCCTATGCCGTGGTGGTGCCGGGGGCGCTGCCGGGCAAGCCGCTGCCGGATGGCTCGCCGGGGCCGTCGCTGTATTGCGCGGTGATCGTCAAGCGGGTGGATGCGCAGACCCGGGCCAAGACCGCGATCAACGAGCTGCTGCGCGACTGATCCTCCGCGGCGGCGGGCACGGCATGATGCGGAGGCGTGGCGAAGGCTGATGGCGACCGACCCGATCCCGCTCGCGCAGGCGCTGATCCGCTGCCGGTCGGTCACGCCGGCCGATGACGGCGCGCTGGACGTCGTGCAGCGCGCGCTGGAGCCGCTCGGCTTCACCTGCACGCGGCTGGTGTACGGCCCGGACGACTACCGGGTGGACAACCTGTTCGCGCGCCGCGGCGGGGCCGCGCCACATTTCTGCTACGCCGGGCATACCGACGTGGTGCCGCCCGGCGATGTCGCGTCCTGGACCGGGGACCCGTTCTCGGGTGAAGTGCGCGATGGCGCGCTGTTCGGCCGCGGCGCCTGCGACATGAAGGGGGGCATCGCCGCCTTCGTCGCCGGCCTTACTGACTACCTGGCCGAACGGCCGGACCATCCGGGATTGATCTCGCTGCTGATCACCGGGGATGAGGAAGCGCGTTCCGTCGATGGCACCGCGAAGGTGCTGGAATGGATGCAGGCGCAAGGGCACATCCCGGACATGGCGCTGGTCGGCGAACCCACCAGCAAGGCCGCGCTGGGGGACACCATCAAGATCGGCCGGCGGGGCAGCCTGACGGCGCGCATCGCCGTGCGGGGCAAGCAGGGCCACAGCGCCTACCCGGCGCTGGCCGACAACCCGGTCCACCGGCTGGTGGCGGCGCTTGGGCCGCTGCTGGCCGCGCCGATCGACCAGGGCAGCGAGTTCTTCCCGCCGACCACGCTGCAGGTGACCGGCTTCGACGTCGGCAATGCCGCGTCGAACGTGATTCCGGGAGCCGCGCGGGCCATGCTGAACATCCGCTTCAACGACCTGCACACCAGCGCAGCGCTGACCGGGCGGCTGCACGCCGCGCTGGCCGCCGCCGGCTGCCACTACGAGATGGAGTCGGAATGCTCGGGCGAGAGTTTCCTCACGCGCCCCGGACCCTTCGTCGATGCGCTGTCGCGCGCCATCGCGCGCAGCACGGGGGTGCAGCCCACGCTCGACACCGGCGGCGGCACGTCGGATGCGCGCTTCATCGCGCGGTATTGCCCGGTCGCGGAATTCGGCGCGGTCGGCGCCACGCTGCACCAGGTGGATGAACACGTGCCGGTCGATGAACTGCGCGCCCTGGCGGCAACGTACCGCGCCATCCTGCACGAGGTGCTCGGCTGAGCGCAGCCCCGCCCCCGCAGGCCGGGCCGGTGGTGCGCGGCATCGCCGCCGCGCTGCTGCTGGCGCGCGGGCGCGCGGCCGGCGTGCTGGCCTTCGCGCCCACCATGGCGGAGGCGCGCGCATCCTTCGTGGCGGCGCTGCTGTGCCTGCCGATCTTCCTTCTGCTGCGCGGCATCAGCGGGACCGGCGCCGCCGGCGGGCCGGATGCGGGGCGCGCGCTGGCGGCGGACCTGATCGCCTATGTCTGTTCCTGGACCGGCTTCGCGCTGGCCGCCCTGCCGCTGTGCGAGGCGATGGGGCGGCGCGCACTGTGGCCGCGCCTGGTGGCGGCGTGGAACTGGGTGAACCTGGTGCAGTACGTCGTGCTGGCGGGCTTCACCCTGCCCGTGCTGCTGGGCGGCGCGGGCATGGTGACGGATGCGCTGGGGCTGGCGGCGGTGGGCTATGCGCTGTGGCTGCAATGGTTCACCGCGCGCGCGGCGCTGGGCGTCAGCGGTCTGCGCGCGGCGGGCTTCGTGGTGCTGGACCTCGGGATCGCGCTGTTCCTGTCCGGGCTGGTGCTGCGGATCGGCGCGGGTTGAAAACCCGGGCCCGGTCTCTCGGCCGTCAGCCCCAGTCGATCGGTGGGTCGTAGCGCACGCCGGTCAGTGTCAGGCCCTCGGGCGGCGCGGTCTGGCCGGCGCGGGCGCGGTCCCGCCCGTCCAGCACGGCGCGCGGCCAGGATGCCGGGCGGCGGCCCATGCCGACCTCGGCCAGCGTGCCGACCAGGTTGCGCACCTGGTGGTGCAGGAAGGACCGTGCCTCGGCGGTGATGACGATGTCCTCGGCCAGCCGCGCCACGTCCAGCCGGTCCAGCGTGCGCAGTGGCGACTTCGCCTGGCAGGACGCGGCGCGATAGGCGGAGAAGTCATGCCGGCCGAGCAGCGCCTGCGCGGCCTCGTGCATCGCGCCGGCATCCAGCCGCCGCGTCACATGCCACACGCGGCCGAGGTCGAGCGCCGGTCGCGAGCGCCGGTTCAGGATGCGGTAGCGATAGGCGCGGCCGATCGCACTGAAGCGCGGCGACCAGCCCGGCGCAGCCCGCACCGCGGCCAGCACCGTGACGGGGTACGGGCGGGTGTGGAAGTTCAGCGCGTCACGGATGCGCTCGGGCGGCAGGTCGGCGGCGATCTCCACCTGCACCACCTGCGCCTCGGCATGGACTCCGGCATCGGTGCGGCCGGCCGCGGTCACCGTGGGTGGTGCGCCGCCGTTCAGGTGCGCGGCGGAATCCTCCAGCACCTGCTGGATCGACAGGCCCGCGGCCTGGCGCTGCCAGCCGATGAAGGGCGCGCCGTCGTATTCGACCAGCAGCGCGAAGGATGGCATCAGCCCAGCGCCGCACCGCGCGGCAGGGCGAAGCCGCGCAGGAAGGCGTCCGCATCCTGCGCCGCGCGGCCGGGGCGTTGCAGGCGCAGCAGCCGCAGCGCGCCCGCCCCCGTGGCGACCAGCGCGGCATCGTCCAGCAGCGTGCCGGGCGGGCCGCCGCCGGGTTCGACCCGTGCGGCCAGCACACGAACCTGTTCGCCGCCATGCTCGAAATACGTGCCGGGCCAGGGGTTGAGCGCGCGCACGCGGCGTTCCAGGGCGGCGGCATCCTGCGACCAGTCGAGCCTTCCATCCGCCTTGGTGAGCTTCGGCGCGTAGGTCACGCCGGCCTCGGGCTGCGGGATGGCGGGCGGGTTCTCGGCCAGCGCGGGCAGCGCCAGGCGCGCGCCGAGATCCGCCAGCGCATCATGCAGCGCGCCCACCGTGGCGTCGGGCGCGATCGGCACGGTTTCCGCCAGCAGCATGGGGCCGGTGTCGAGGCCTTCCTCCATGCGCATGATGGTGATGCCGGTCTCTGCATCGCCCGCCAGGATGGCGGCATGGATCGGCGCCGCGCCACGCCAGCGCGGCAGCAGCGAGGCATGGATGTTGATGCACCCGTGCCGCGGCGCATCCAGCATCGCGCGCGGCAGGATGAGCCCATAGGCGGCGACCACCGCGGCATCGAGGCCGAGCGCGGCGAAGGCCGCGTGCTCCGCCGCATCGCGCTTCAGCCGGGCGGGCGTGCGCACCGGCAGGCCAAGGTCGAGAGCAGCGCGATGCACCGGGCAGGGCGTTTCCTTCTGCCCGCGCCCGGCCGGGCGCGGCGGCTGGCAGTAGACGGCGGCGATCTCGTGCCCCGCCGCATGCAGCGCGCGCAGCGCCGGCACCGCGAAATCCGGGCTGCCCATGAAGGCGAGGCGCATGGTCAGGCGCGCCTCACGCCCGTTCCTTCGACTTCAGGTCCTTGGCCAGCCGGCGCAGCAGCATGTTGCGCTTCAGCGCGCTCAGGTAGTCGACGAACAGCACGCCATCCAGGTGGTCGATCTCGTGCTGCAGGCAGGCCGAGAGCAGGCCCTCGCCCTCGATCTCGCGTCGCGCGCCGGACAGGTCGTGGTAGCGCACGCGCACCTGCGCGGGGCGTGTCACGTCGGCGTATTGGCCGGGCAGCGACAGGCAGCCTTCCTCGCGCGTGGCGACATCGCGGCTGGCGGCGATGATCTCGGGGTTCACCAGGACCACCGGGTCGGGCTTTTCCTCCTTCTGGAGGTCGATCACCACCAGGCGCAGCATTTCCCCCACCTGCGGCGCGGCCAGGCCGATGCCGGGCGCGGCGTACATCGCCGCCAACATGCGTGGCGCGAGCGCCCGCACGCGGTCGGCATCGCCGGCAGCGACGGGCTTCGCCTTGGCGCGCAGGCGCTGGTCGGGCACCAGCAGGATCGGCAGGGTCGGGGCATCGGTCATGGCAAGCGGCGCGATGTAGACCCCGCCGCCCCCCGTTGCAACGGCCGAACCCCCCTTGCAACTGCGGCCCCGCCCGCCAAAATCCTTCTCCGGCGGGATGCTTCGGGTTCCGCCACCGCTTCGCTCTCGCATGAGGAGGCCCGCTTCGGTGTCGCGCCAGTCGCTTTTCGGTTCGCCCTTGTTCCTCGGCTTCGACCACCTCGAGCAGATGCTCGACCGGGTCGGCAAGAACGCCGATGGCTACCCGCCCTACAATATCGAGCAGACGGCGGAGAACCGCCTGCGCATCACGCTGGCCGTCGCCGGCTTCGCCATGGACGACCTGCAGATCACGCAGGAGGACAACCAGCTGGTGATCCGCGGCCGCCAGAATGACGACAGCGACGGGCGCGTCTTCCTGCATCGCGGCATCGCCGCGCGGCAGTTCCAGCGCGCCTTCGTGCTGGCGGAAGGCATGGAGGTGGAAGGGGCGTGGCTCGACAACGGGCTGTTGCACATCGACCTCAAGCGCCCGCAGCCCGAGACGCGGGTGAAGACCATCCGCATCGGCGCCCGCACCAACGGGCCGACCACCATCATGGAAGGCCGCCCCGACCGGGGTTGAGCGCCTTCCCCCCCGTCCGGGCCCATCCGGGCCGGACAACGCCGCCCGGGCCCCTTGGGGACGACGCGGCAGGAGCACCGCAGATGACCGAATACGACGACACCGACCTGCCGCCGGACCTGGCGTTGACCGCCGCCCAGCTCCGGCGCCTCTCGCCGCTCGACTGGGCGCGCTACGGCACGCAGCGTATCGCCTATGTCCGCCCGGTGGTGGTCAATGGCCAGGCTGCCATCGCCATCCATGCCGCCGACGGCACGCCGATCGGCGCCGCACCCAGCCTGGACCTGGCCACCGCGGCCATCCAGCAGCACGGGATGGGGGCGGCGCTGGTCCATTGACCGGCGTGGGCGCGCCTTCTCAGGCGGCCGGGTAGCCCAGCCGTTCGGCCAGGTCGCCGAACCTGCGGCGGAACTGGGCGTGCAGGGCGGGGGTGAATTGCTCGCGCCACTGCTCCGGGCGGCCGCTGCGGACATGGTCGGTCTTCAGCCGGCCGGAGAACAGGCTGTTGGCCTCGGCGATGCGCAGCGCCATATCCATGTCCCGCGGGCGCAGCCCGAGCCATTCGAATACGCGCCGGTAGGTGCGCAGTTCGCTGTCGGTCACCAGGTCCTCGAAGCGGATGGTGATGAAGCCCGGCGGCGGCGTCACGAACTGCGCCATGTGCCTGATGGTGCCCGCGGCCATGCGGGCCATTTCGAACGACATGCGCGATTCATCGTTGGGCAGCGACGCGATCTTCTGCGCGTAGGACAGCCCGCCGAGGGCCGCACGGGGCACATGCGCCCAGGCCTCGGGCGGGCCGGGCGTCAGCCGCGCATGGTAGTGGGCGCCGCTGATGACGACGTCGCGCGGGTCGCGGATCACCACGATGCCGCGCGCCGTGGGCGGCAGCGGGCCGGTCTCGAAGCGCGAATGGGCGTCGAGGAAGATGTCCCATTCGTCGATCGGCGGCCGCAGGCGCGGCTCGGACAGGCGGTAGCCACACCGCACCGCGATCTGCGCGAAGATCCTGAACATCAGCATGGTGCCGGTCTTGTGGAAGGTGCCGACCAGCATCTTCCCCGGCGGCGCCTCGGCGGGCGGCGCCCCGGCCACCGCGCTATCGTCGCCGATGATGTCCCGCATCCGCCGCATCTCCATTCGACGGGTTCGAAGGCGTTGCGCGTCCCGTCGCGCCCCGCTGCTGTAGCGCAGGCCCACCGCGTGTCAAAGTCACGCCGGCACGCCTTTGCCCCGCGGCATCGCGGCCGATAGCATGCGGCCAGCGCAGCGCGCCACGCCAGGGAGACCGGCCGCGACCATGGACAGGGATAGGCGCCAGCCGGCCGGCGCGCCGGCGGCCGGGATGGCAGCCGCGGACCAGGCGGCCGGCATCGCGGCGCTGCGCGAGGCAGCCGGGCGCGGCGACTGGATGGAGACGCTGCGCGTGTCCCGCACGCTGGACCCCGCGCGGGTCGGCCCGGGCATCGTGCTCGCCACGGTGAATGCGGCATTGCTGGAGGGGCGCGCGGGCGACATCGCCCATGCCGCCGACTTCGCCATCGCGGCACAGATCCTGCCGCGGCTGCGGATCAGCATCGCCTCGCAGATGGTCGGCTCCGGCCATGTCATCGAGGGGCTGGCGGTGCTGCTGGCCGACAGCGCCACCTTCGCCGATGGCCCCGACCACGACCCGGCGTATCGCCCGGTCATGCTGCGGATGCTCCAGCGCGCCGCCCATACCCCGTCCGTGCCGCCGGTGCTGCGCAGCGCGACGGCGGCGTTGGCGGCGCGGTTGCTCGGCACCGCCGAGCGCACGCCGGACGCGGCCGATATCCCCTTCGGCCCCAAGGGTGCGCGCACCGGGCTCGCCAGCCCGCCCACCGTCATCCACGCCGGCCCCGGCCTGCCGGACGCCGTGGCGGCGGAGGCGGCGCGGGCGATGGCGGCCTTCGCCGCCACCGCGGCGCGGATCGGCCGCCCCAAGGTCTCGGTGCTGCGCAACGTCTTCGTCGATCGCGGCGGCCTGGTCTGGGATCGCGACGGCCGCCCGGTGATGACCTACCAGCAGCCGGTCCCCGCCGCGGGGCTTGCCGCCATGGCGCGGGCACCGTTCGTCCCGGCCGCGGCGCTGGGCATCGAGCCGCACGCCAACCTGTACCACTGGTTCGCCGAATGGTTGCCGAGCCTGGCCTGGCGGCTGAACGATGCCGGCAGCACGCTGCCGATCCTGCTGTCCGACCGCGCGCCCGCCTTCGTGGCCGAGAGCCTGGACCTGGCCGATGCCGGCGCGGCGGAGCGCATCGCGGTGGGCGATGCGGTGTTCGTGGGTGAATTGTACATGGGCGGGCGCGACCTGGCCCTGATGGCGCATCGCGCGGCCTATGGCGGCCTGATCGAGCGAATCGCCGCGCGTGCCGAGGCGATGGCCGAACCCGCCATGGGCAGCGGGCCGCTCTACATTTCGCGCCGCGACACCCGCAAGCGGCCGATGGGCAACGAAGCGGCGCTGGAGGCCGCGCTGGCCGAGCGCGGCTTCGAAGCCGCGTTGTTCAGCAACACGACGGTCGGCCACAACATCGCCCGGCTGCGCCGTGCCTCCTGCGTGGTGGCCCCGCACGGCGCCGGCCTGGCGCTGCTGCTGGCAGGGCGCCCGGGCACGCCGGTGATCGAGCTGGTGCCCGCCACGCGGGGCACCCTGGCGCTGCGCACCTGCTTCGCCAGGGTCTCGCGCGTCGCTGGCCACCGCCATGTGCTGTGGCTCGAACGGCCGGACATGGTGCACGGGGGCTGGACGGCCGACGTGCCGGGCGTGCTCGCCGCGGTGGACGCGGCGGGCGGCTGAACCGCGCGCATTCGCCCGGGCTCGCGGCAAGCGGCCCGGGCCGGTGTCGCCGCGCGCGGCGTCACCCGATAGGCGCGCGCGGCGGATCAGGCGCTGCCGGGATCGATCCAGCCGACATTCCCGTCGGTGCGCCGATAGACCACGTTCAGCGCGCGCGTCGTGCTGTTGCGGAACACCAGCACCGGCACATGCGCCAGGTCCATGCGCATCACCGCCTCGCCGACGCTCAGCACGTCGATCGCAGCGGGGTGTTCGGCAATGATGGCACCATGGTCGGCGCCGCCGGTGGCAGGCGCGGCTTCCTCCTCCTCGCCCTCGATCGCGGCGAAGACGCGCTCGCGCCCGGCCGGGGGCGCATCGGGCGGCACCTCGCGCTCAGGCGCGGCGGATCGCGCGTGTTCGTTCATCCGGCGGCGATACCGGCGCAGGCGCTTGGCCAGGTGTTCGGCGGCTTCGTCGAAGGCGCGGTGCGCGTCGGGGCCCTCGCCCTCGGCGCGCATGGTCAGGCCGCGCCCGGCCTTGAGGTTGATGTCGCAGGCGAAATGCGCTCGGGATCGATGGAAGGTGACGTTGGCTTCCAGCGCGTGGTCGAAATACTTGTGCGTGATGGCATCGAGGCCATCGCGCACATGGACCTTGAGCGCCTCGCCGGTTTCGACCTGTTTGCCTGCGACCGTGACATGCATGGGGCTGTGCCCTCCTTCTTCAGTGAAGGGGAGGGGCCGCCCGTGGCGACCGTATCGCCGGGTCCGCATCCTCCGCGCGGGCCCGCCAGGCTCTCGGGTCGATCAGGCCGGGACGGCCTTCTCCCGTTTGCGCTGCACGGATGATGGAATGCGCAGCGCGTCGCGGTATTTGGCCACGGTCCGGCGGGCAATGTCCACGCCTTCCGCGCGAAGACGGTCGACGATTGCGTCATCCGACAGGATATCGGCCACGCCCTCGGCCTCGACCATCGCCTTGATGCGGTGGCGCACGGCTTCCGCGCTCACGGAATCGCCGCCGGCGGTGCCGGCGATGGCGGTGGTGAAGAAATACTTGAGCTCGAAAGTGCCGCGCGGCGTCGCGATCGCCTTGTTGGACGTGACGCGCGAGACGGTGCTCTCGTGCATGCTCACCTCCTCCGCCACGTTGCGCAGGATCAGCGGGCGGAGGTGTGCGACACCGTGGCGGAAGAAGCCATCCTGCCGGCGCACGATCTCGGCCGAGACCTTGAGGATGGTGTTGGCCCGCTGTTCCAGCGACTTCACCAGCCACGACGCGGTCTGCAGGCGTTCGGCCACCCAGGCCTTCTCGTCGCGCGACTTCGCGCCGACCACCGCGCGGGCGTGGAAGCCGCGGTTGATCAGCACGCGCGGCAGCGTTTCGGGATTCAGCTCGATGATCCAGTCATCGGCCGGGCCGCGGCGCATCAGCACGTCGGGGATCAGCGTGGGCGCGGGCGGGGCATCGAAGGAACAGCCGGGCTTGGGGTCGAGCCGCCGGAGCTCGGCCACCATCTCGGCCATGTCCTCGGCATCGACGCCGCAGGCGCGCTGCAACCCGCGCAGGTCGCGCCGCGCCAGCATGTCCAGGTTGTCGAGCAGCGCCGCCATGGCCGGGTCGAAGCGGTTGCGGTCCTGCAGCTGCACCATCAGGCATTCGCGCAGGTCGGCGCAGAACATGCCGACCGGGTCGAAGCGCTGCATGCGCCGGCGCACCGCGGTGACCATGGCTTCGTCGCAGCCCAGTGCCGCGGCGATGATGGCATCCGCCACGGCCAGCCGCCCGGCGGGATCCACCAGTGCGAGCAGATTCGCCGCGATCATGCGGTCCTGCGGCGTGGCGAAGGTCAGGCGGACCTGTTCGCCGATGTGTTCGCGCAGGTTCTTCTCGGGCGCCGCCATGGCATCGATGCCGGACAGCTCGTCGTCGAAATCGGCGCGGCCGCCACTGCCCATGTGGGGCGTGCCGGCGTCGTAGACATTGTCCCATGCGACATCGAGCGGCGCGGCGGCGTCGCTGGGCAGCACGTCGGACGACGCGGCGGCGGCGGCGTCGGGCGCTTCGGGCGCGGCCGGCAGCGGGTCGGTCGCACGGCCGGCATCGGGGCCGGGCTCGGTGCGCTCGTCGCGTTCCAGCAGCGGGTTGCGTTCCAGCTCCTCCTCGACGAAGGCGGTGACCTCGATGTTGGAGGATTGCAGCAGCTTGATCGCCTGGCGCAGCTGCGGCGTCATCACCAGCTGCTCCGAGCGCCATCAGCCGGATGCGCGCCGTACCGCGGCGCGCCCCCGCCATGCCGATAGGGTGGGTGTGGCGGCTGGAGGCATGGTGGGCAGACTAGAGACTGAACCTTTCGCCCAGGTAGACGCGGCGGACGCCCTCATGCGCGACGATGTCGCGCGGGCTGCCCTCCATCAGCACCTGGCCGTCGTGCAGGATATACGCGCGGTCGATGATCTCGAGCGTCTCGCGCACATTGTGGTCGGTGATCAGCACGCCGATGCCGCGGTCCTTGAGGTGCTTCACCAGGTCGCGGATTTCCCCCACCGCGATGGGGTCGATGCCGGCCAGCGGTTCATCGAGCAGGACATAGGCGGGGTGCGTCGCCAGCGCGCGGGCGATCTCGCAGCGCCGCCGTTCGCCGCCCGACAGCGCCAGCGCGGGCGCGCGGCGCAGGTGGGAGATGCCGAATTCCGCCAGCAGGCTGTCGAGCATCTGCTCGCGCCGGTCGCGCACAGCGCGGCGCGGATGTTGTCCTCGACATTCAGGCCGCGGAAGATCGAGGCCTCCTGCGGCAGATACCCCAGGCCGAGCCGCGCGCGGCGATACATCGGCAGCGTCGTGACATCGTGGCCGTCCATGATCACCTGGCCTTCGTCGGGCTGCACCAGGCCGGTGATCATGTAGAAGGTGGTGGTCTTGCCGGCGCCATTGGGGCCGAGCAGCCCGACCGCCTCGCCCCGCTTCACCGAGATCGAGACGTTGCGCACCACGGGGCGCTTCTTGTAGCGCTTGCCCAGGCCCTTCGCGACCAGCGTGCCGGCCGCGCCCTCGATCACGCGCAAGGGCTCGCTCATCGTGGCGTCTCCTGCGGCGCGGCGCCGGGTGCGGGCAGGCCCTGGCCGCCCTGCTGCGGAACGACCAGCCCCTGCACGCGCGCACCGGGGGCGGAAACCAGGCGCGCCACGCCGGTCTGCATGTTCACGATCGCTTCCTGGCCCGACAGCGTATTGTCTCCGCGCGTGATGCGCACATTCGCGAGCAGCCGCGCGATGCCCGTATTGGGGCTGTAGACGCCGCGGTCGCCGCGCACGACCTCGTCCGCCGTGCGGATCTCGACATTGCCGAAGGCCTCGACGCGCTCCAGGCTGGAGGGCGGCTGCGCGCCTGCCGCCGCGACCGGCTGCGGCCGCGGCGCGGCGCCGGGCGCGGCGGTCTCGGCGAAATACGCGACCAGCGTGTCGGCGCGCACGCGGCGCCCGTCATTGGTGACCACCACGGCATTGCCGCGCGCCACCGCCATGCGCCGGCCCGACCAGTATTCGATGCTGTCGCGCGCGGTCAGCGTGTTGTCGGGGTTCACCAGGCGCAGGTTCTGCCCGGTCATCACCATCACCGCCTGGTCCATGTCGTAGACCGCGCGCTCGCCCTCCGCACGGTCGGTCGCTGTGGTGATGACGACGTTGCCCTCGGCCTCCATGCGCCAGATCTCGCCGCCGCCGGCGGGGCCGTCGGCGGGCGGGCGGGCCGCGGCGGCGGCGGCACCCCCGCGTGGGCGGTAGCGCGCGATCAGCCGGTCGGATTCCACCGTGACGCCGCCGCGCGTCGCGCGCGCCTGGCCGCGGGCGATGATGACCTGGTCGGCCTGGCGCCACTCGATGCCGTCATTCGACGTGACCTCGACCGGGCCGCCCTGGCTGAGGTCGATGCCCTGGGCGAAAGCGGGGCCGGCCAGCAGCAGCGCCGCCAGGGTGCAGGCGGCGCGCTTCACTGCCCGCCCTCCAGCACGGCACGGGCGCGGCCGGTGAAGACCACGACCTGGCCGCGCTCGGTCAGGCGGAAACCCTCGCTGACCAGCGTGCCGAAGGGGCCCTGCGCCGCAACAGGCCGGTCGCCGGAGGCCGCGCCATCCTGCAGCAGCACCTCGGCCGCCTCGGTCACCAGCAGGTTGCCGCCATCCTGCCAGAGCGTGACGTCGCCGGTCAGGTCGAGGCGGTTGTGCGCCTTGTCGAAGCGCCCTTCGCGGGATTCCAGCAGCACCCAGGACCCGTCGGTCAGCAGGATGTCGGCGCGCGGCAGCGTGAGGTCGACGATGTCGGCGGATTCCGTCTGCGCCGCGACATCGGCCGTGACGGTGAAGGGGCGGTTCTGCTCATCGAGGCCCTGGTAGCGGGGTTCGACCAGCCGCACCGCATCGGGCTGCGCCTGGATGACGCGGCGGAAGGACACGCGCGCGCGGTCCTCCATGCGGTCGAGCTCGGGCCACACGGCGATGCCCACCAGCAGGCCGACACCCAGGATCGGGAACAGCCACTTGGCCAGGCGCACGGCGAGGCGGCGCCGCGCGATCTGCCCGGCCGAGGGCGACCAGCGCACGCGCGAGGGCGACAGCATGCGGCGCGGCGCGATCGGCGCGGCGGCCGCGTGCAGTGGAACAGGCGCGGCCGCGCGCGGTTCTTCGCGCGTGCTCATGGCGTAGCCCCGCGGCGGTCGCCGCGCGTCGTCACGCCCCTGTGCCGGCGCGTCGTCACACCCCTATGCCCGCGCGTCGTCACGCCCCTATGCCCGCGCGTCGTCACGCGACCCCCGCGCGCAGCAGGTCGTGGATGTGCAGGATGCCGACCGGGCGGCCGCCATCGTCCAGCACGAACAGCGCGGTGATGGCGCGGGTGTTCATCTCGTGCAGCGCCTCGGCGGCCAGCGTGTCGGGCCGCACGGTGCGCGGGGCGCGGGTCATCACCTCGCCCGCCTGGCGCGACAGCAGCGTGCCGGCGCCGCCGGATTCGAGCCCGCGGCGCAAATCGCCATCGGTGATGATGCCGAGCAGCCGGCCCTGGGCATCGGTCACGCCCAGGCACCCGAAGCGGCGCGCGGTCATGGCCACGATCGCCGCGTCCATCGGCATCTCGGCCGGGGCGACCGGCAGTTCCGCCGCGCCATGCATCAGGTCCCGCACGCGCGACAGCCGTGCACCGAGCTTGCCGCCCGGATGGAACACGCGGAAATCGGCGGCGGTGAAGCCCCGCCGCTCGAGCAGCGCCACCGCGATGGCATCCCCGAGCGCGAGTTGCATGGTGGTCGAGGTGGTGGGTGCCAGGCCCATCGGGCAGGCCTCGGGTGCCGCCGGCAACACCAGGGCAACATCGGCGGCGCGCGCCAGCGTGCTTTCGGCGCGGCCGATGATGCCGATCAGCGGCAGGCCGAAGCGCTTGGCGTGGGCGATCAGGTCGGCGAGTTCGGGGGTTTCCCCGGAATTGGACAGGGCCAGTACCGCATCGCCGGCCACGATCATGCCGAGGTCGCCATGCGAGGCCTCGGCCGGGTGGACGAACAGCGCGGGCGTGCCGGTCGAGGCCATGGTCGCGGCGATCTTGCGCGCCACATGGCCGGACTTTCCCATGCCGGAGACCACCACGCGCCCGGTGGCGCCGGCCAGGCGCGAGACGGCCTGCGCGAAACGCTCGTCGAGGCTGTCGGCGAGCGCCGTCAGCGCCTCGGATTCCAGGGCGAGGACGCGGCGCGCGGTGGCGATATCGGGGTGCGTGGATGGGGCGTTCACGCCGCCTGTATGGTGCCGTGGCAGCGATGGGTCAATAAAACTGCGATATTGATAATCAAGAAGCGTGCCACGCCAGCAAGCACGCCGCGCACAGCGCCCCGCCGGTCAAAACGCCCACCCCGGTTCGGATCGTGCCCCGCACGATCCGGGAGCGCACGGCGCGACCGCGCCCGGACCGACAATCGCGCCCGACGCGCCCCGTGCAGGGCGCGAAGGCAAGCCGGCCGGATGGCCGGCGCCCGCCGCCTGAGGGACGAACACAGACTCTTTCATGCCCCGCACGTTCCGGAGCGCACGGCGCGACCGCGCCCAGACCGACAATCGCGCCCGACGCGCACCGTGCAGGGCGCGAAGGCAAGCCGGCCGGATGGCCGGCGCCCGCCGTCTGAGGGACGAAGACAGACTCTTTTGGCCGGCGCCCGCCGCCTGAGGGCCAAAAACCTAGTGACTCAGGATATCGGGGTCCTCGTAGCCCAGCAGGTCCAGCTTGCCGCGCGTCGGCAGGAAGCGGAAGCAGGCCTCGGCCAGATCAAGCCGCCCTTCCCGCTTCAGCAGCCCCTCCAGCTTCGCCCAGAGCGCATGGAGATGCAGCACATCCGATGCCGCATAGGCCAGCTGTTCGGGCGTGAGATCCGGCGCGCCCCAGTCCGAGGTCTGCTGCTGCTTGGACAGGTCCACGCCCAGCAGTTCCTTGCACAGGTCCTTCAACCCATGGCGATCGGTGAAGGTGCGCACCAGCTTGGCCGCGACCTTCGTGCAGATCACCGGCCCCGTGGTGACGCCCAGGCAGTGCCACAGCACGGCCACGTCGAAGCGCGCGAAGTGGAACAGCTTGGTCACTGCCGGATCGGCCAGCAGGCGCTTGAGGTTCGGCGCGGCGAAGCCCTGCCCGCCGAGGCTTTCAGGCACCAGCTGCACCAGGTGGGCCGAACCGTCGCCGGACGACAGCTGCACCAGGCACAACCGGTCGCGATGCGGGTTCAGGCCCATCGTCTCGGTGTCGATCGCGACCATCCGGCCGAACTCGATGCCGTCGGGCAGGTCGTTGCGGTGCAGGCGGATGGTCACGCCGGCATGGGTAAACAGGGTGGTGCCCACGGGTTGCGACATGCCTTGGCTTGGGGTGGCGCGGGGCGGCGCCACAGCCGCGAAACCGCCGGAATTCCGGCGGTCTTAGGGCGCCCGCCGGGTCGAGGCAAGCGCACGGAAGGGCCGGACCGCGCCCAGCGGGCGCGACATGCGATCGCGGATACCGTCCCCCGGCGCGCCGCGGGTTGCCCATCGTTCCGCGCGCGGCGCACCATGGCGGCGCGTCGCCAGCGGCGCCAACCGGGAAGGACATGACATGACAGATCCGACGCTGCGTCGCCGCGGCATGATCGCCGGCATGGTGGCGCTGCCCGTGGTGGCGGCAGGCGGCACCGCGCAGGCGCAGGCCGGGCCGACCACGCCCACCGAGCTCGTCCGGCAGTTCCAGGCCGCCATGGCGGCGCGTGACGTGGATCGCATCGCCGGGTTCTATGCCGAACAGGGCGTGATCCTGACGCCGCAGGGCGGCGCCATGGCGGGCCGGGAGCGCATCAGGGAATCCCTGGCGCGCAACCTGGCGGCGGGCCAGCCCGGTCTACGCCTGCTGAATGCGCGCTTCGACGGCGGTGCCGACACCGGCGTGGTGATCTGGGTCTGGGAGGTCGAGGGAGCGGACCAGCCGCCGCCGGCGCAGCGTCGTCGCATCCGGTCGATGCTCTATGTGAAGAACTCGCCGGCCGGTTGGCAGATCGTGGCCGACATGTTCCAGGTATTCGCACCGCCGCCGGGCTGATCGCGCCGCGGGGTCCCGCGCGACCGTGCGGGCCTTTCGCCCGGGGAGCCAATGCTGCGCAGGAGGGGAGCGCCATCGCGCCCGGCCTGTGGACGCATTGCGCGGCTAACGTGGTGCCCAGGAAAGGACTCGAACCTTCACGACCTTGCGGTCACTGGCACCTGAAGCCAGCGCGTCTACCAATTCCGCCACCTGGGCAGGGGGCCGGCGCCTTGCGGCGAGGGCCGGGCAATTACGCGCAGCCGTGCACGCCGTCAAGCGGCGCGCCGTCACGATGATGTCCGGTTCAGCCGAGATCGCCGCGGCAAACCGCGGCGCCTGCTGACAGGCCGGGTCGCCCGGGCAGCCTCGCACGCCATGATCGCCTTCGCGCTGGGCGCGCCTTGGCGTGTCCGGACCGTCCCCATATGGTCCTGACACGCAGGATGACGGGGTGTGGCATGGCTTCGCGACGGGTGGCGACGGTCTTCGGCGGCGCCGGCTTCATCGGCCGGCATGTGGTGCAGCGCCTGGCCAAGGCGGGCTTCATCACCCGCGTCGCGGGGCGGGATACCGAACGCGCGGGCAAGCTGCGAACGCTGGGCGGCGTGGGCCAGGTGGTGCCGGTCTCGGCGTCGATCACCGACGATGCCGCGGTGGCGCGCGCGGTCGCGGGCGCCGAGGTGGTGGTGAACCTGGTCGGCATCCTGTTCGAAAGGAAAGCCGGCGATTTCCAGCGCATCCAGGCCGAGGGGGCGGGGCGTGTCGCGCGGCTTGCCGCGGCGGCGGGCGCGCGGCGGCTCGTGCATCTGTCGGCGATCGGCGCCGATGCCGGCAGCGAGAGCCTCTATGCCCGCAGCAAGGCCGAGGGCGAGGCCGCGGTGCTCGCCGCCTTCCCGGCTGCCACCATCCTGCGCCCGTCGGTGGTGTTCGGGCCGGAGGACCAGTTCTTCAACCGTTTCGCCGGGATGGCGGCGCTGCTGCCCATCATGCCGGTGGTGGCCGGCGAGACGAAGTTCCAGCCGGTCTATGTCGGCGACGTGGCGGATGCGGTGATGGCCGCGATCGAACGCGACGATGCGGCGGGACGGACCTATGAGCTCGGCGGCCCGCGGGCGATGTCGATGCGGGAGGTGCTGGAGTTCGTCCTGGAGCATACGCACCGCCGCCGCCGGCTGGTGCCGCTGCCGGACAAGCTGGTCGCGTTCCAGGCGCGCATCGGGGAGATGCTGCCCACGCCGCCGATCACGCGCGACCAGCTGATCCTGCTCGGCCGCGACAACCTGGTGGCGGAGGGCGCGCTGACGCTGGCCACGCTGGGAATCGCGCCCAAGGCGGCGGAAGCGATCGCGCCAGCCTACCTGGCACGCTACCGGCCAGGCGGGTCGCGGCGGGAGGCCTTCGCAAGGTGATGTGTCCGATACGGTCCTAATGTCGGGTCAAAGGCTGTTGATTTCCTTTCACCGCCACGGACCAGTCGAGATTTAGGACACTCATACTGCCGTAATGGCGCAGAAAGGACTCGCGCCGGCCGAATCCATGCCGTATGTGACGCGCCGCCAGGGGTCCGATGCCGGATCATGCGCGGCCATGCCGCGGCCCCCGGTCGGGATTTTTGCCGCGGGGGTTCCTATGGCCGAGAAGATGCTCCAGTTCGTCCGCCTGCAGCAGCGCCAGCCCGACAAGCGCGACGCCGGCGCGCGCCGCGCCGATTGGGGCGAGGTGTACCAGGCCTTCGCGCAGGAGGCCGCCGGGGCGCAGGCCTCGCGCTGCTCGCAATGCGGCGTGCCGTTCTGCCAGGTGCATTGCCCGCTCAACAACAACATCCCGGACTGGCTCAAGCTGACCGCCGAAGGGCGGCTCGAGGAAGCCTACGAGGTCGCCGCGGCAACCAACACCTTCCCCGAGATCTGCGGCCGCGTCTGCCCGCAGGACCGGCTCTGCGAAGGCAATTGCGTGATCGAGAAGGGCTTCGAAGCCGTGACGATCGGCGCGGTCGAGAAATTCATCACCGACACCGCCTGGGAGAAGGGGTGGGTCAAGCCACCCACGCCGGTGCGCGAACGCCCGCAGTCGATCGGCATCATCGGCGCGGGCCCGGCCGGCATGGCCGCGGCCGAGCGTCTGCGCGTGATGGGCTACCAGGTCACCATCTACGACCGCCACGACCGCGCCGGCGGGCTGATGATCTACGGCATCCCAAACTTCAAGCTCGAGAAGGAAGTCGTGGTCCGCCGCTGGCAGCAATATGTGATGGGCGGCATCCAGTTCCGCATGAACGTGGCGGTGGGCCGCGACATCACGCTGGACGCATTGCGCGGCAAGCACGATGCGGTGCTGATCGCGACCGGCGTCTACAAGGCGCGCGACATTGCCTGCCCGGGGGCTGGGCTTGATGGGGTGGTGCCCGCGCTCGACTACCTGATCGCGTCCAACCGCAAGGGGCTGGGCGACGATGTGCCGGACTTCGAATCCGGCGCGCTGAACGCCGAGGGCAAGCATGTGGTGGTGGTCGGCGGCGGCGACACCGCGATGGATTGCGTGCGCACCGCGGTGCGCCAGGGCGCGGCATCGGTCACCTGCCTGTACCGGCGCGACAAGGCGAACATGCCGGGCTCCATGCGCGAGGTGAAGAACGCCGAGGAAGAAGGCGTGCGCTTCGAATGGCTGGCCGCCCCCGAGGCCTTCACCGGCGAAGGCCGCGTGCAGGGCGTGCGCGCGCAGCGCATGCACCTGGGTCTGCCGGACGCCACCGGCCGCCAACAGGTGGAACCCATCGCCAATGCGGGCTTCGCGTTGAAGGCCGACCTGGTCATCAAGGCGTTGGGCTTCGACCCCGAGGACCTGCCCGCCGCCTTCGACGAACCCGGCCTGCCGGTCACGCGCTGGGGCACGCTGAAGATCGACCACCGCAGCATGATGACGGCCCTGCCCGGCGTCTTCGCCGCCGGCGACATCGTGCGCGGCGCATCCCTGGTGGTGTGGGGCATCCGCGACGGGCGCGACGCGGCCGACCAGATCCATGGCTTCATCCAGGCCCGGGCCGCGGCCCCGGCCATCGCGGCGGAGTGAAAGACATGACGCAGCACGAATCCGGCGCCGCCTTCGCCGAAGCCTTCGCCCGCGGCCGCGCCGCGCTGGAATCCGAAGCCCACCTGGACCTGACCGAGCACGATGCCTGCGGCGTCGGCCTGGTCGCGGCCCTCGACGGCAAGCCGAGCCGCGCGGTGGTCCAGGCCGGCATCGATGCGCTGAAGGCGGTCTGGCACCGCGGCGCGGTGGATGCCGATGGCAAGACCGGCGACGGCGCCGGCATCCATGTGGAAGTGCCGCAGGATTTCTTCTCGGAAGTGGTGGAGCGCGGCGGCGACCGGCTGCGCCCCGGGCGCATCGCGGTCGGCATGGTGTTCCTGCCCAAGACCGACCTCGGCGCGCAGGAACGCTGCCGCCAGATCATCGAGACCGAGATCCTGAACGCCGGGTATTCCATCTACGGCTGGCGCCAGGTGCCGATCAACGTGGCCTGCATCGGCGAGAAGGCAAACGCCACGCGCCCCGAGATCGAGCAGATCCTGATCTTCGACCCCGAGTTGCGCGACGTGGACACGGTCGAGCGCGACATGTTCGTCATCCGCCGGCGGATCGAGAAGCAGGCGATCGCGGCGCAGATTCCCGAACTGTACCTGTGCTCGCTGTCGGCGCGGTCGCTCATCTACAAGGGCATGTTCCTGGCCGAGAGCCTGACCGAATTCTACCCCGACCTGGTGGATGCGCGCTTCGTCTCGCGCTTCGCGATCTATCACCAGCGCTATTCCACCAACACCTTCCCGACCTGGCGCCTGGCGCAGCCCTTCCGCATGCTCGCCCACAATGGCGAGATCAACACGCTGCACGGCAATGCCAACTGGATGAAGTCGCACGAGACGCGCCTGTCGCACGCTTTGCTCGACCCCTATATCGAGGACATCAAGCCGATCGTGCAGGCCGGCGGGTCGGACACCGCGACGCTCGACAACGTGTTCGAACTCCTGGTGCGCGGCGGGCGCGACGCACCGATGGCCAAGGCCATGCTGATCCCGGAGAGCACCGGCAACAACGCGACCATGCCGGAGAACCACCGCGAGCTGTTCATGTACTGCAACGCGGTGATGGAACCCTGGGACGGGCCGGCGGCGATCGCCGCGACGGACGGGCGCTGGGTTGTCGCGGGGCTCGACCGCAACGGCCTGCGCCCGATGCGCTACACCGTCACCGCCGATGGCCTGCTGATCGTGGGGTCCGAGACCGGCATGGTGAAAGTGGCCGAGGACCGCATCGTCCAGAAAGGGCGCCTCGGGCCGGGGCAGTGCATCGGCGTCGACCTCGAGGAAGCGCGCTTCTACGAGGATGCCGCGCTGAAGGACACGCTCGCTGCCCGCAAGCCCTTCGGCAAGTGGACCGCGCGCACCACCCGCATCGACGAGATCGTCAAGGCCGAGGGCGACGAGCGCGCCAACTTCGCCGCCGAGGAACTGCGCCGCCGTCAGCTGGCCATGGGCTACACGCTGGAGGAACTGGAAGGGATCCTGCACCCCATGGTGGAGGACGCCAACGAGGCAGTCGGCTCCATGGGCGACGACACGCCCATCGCCGTGCTGTCGTCGCAGTATCGCGGCCTGCACCATTATTTCCGCCAGACCTTCAGCCAGGTGACCAACCCGCCGATCGACAGCCTGCGCGAATCGCGGGTGATGACGCTGCGCACGCGGCTGGGCAACCTCGGCAACATCCTCGACGAGGACCCGACGCAGTGCGACATGCTGATGCTGGAGAGCCCCGTGCTGTCCAACGCGCAGTTCGACGCGATGCGCGGCTACATGGGCAGCACGGTCTGCACCGTGGACTGCACCTGGGACATCACCGATGGCGAAGGCGGCCTGCGCCGCGCGCTGGAACGCATCCGGCGCGAGGCCGAGGAAGGCGTGCGCTCCGGCCATGCGCATGTGATCCTGACCGATGAGGCGCAGTCGGCCGCGCGCGCCGCGATCCCGATGATCCTTGCGGTCGGCGCGGTGCAGACGCACCTGGTCCGGCACGGGCTGCGCACCTTCACCTCGCTCAATGTCCGCGCCGCGGAATGCATGGACGTGCACTACTTCGCGGTGCTGATCGGCGCGGGCGCGACGACGGTGAATGCGTATCTCGCGCAGGAGAGCATCGCCGACCGGCATCGCCGCGGATTGTTCGGCAATGTCGGCCTGGTGGATGCCGTGGCGCGCTACAAGAAGGCGGTCGACAAGGGCCTGCTGAAGGTGATGTCCAAGATGGGCATCGGCGTGCTGTCGTCCTATCGCGGCGGCATGAACTTCGAGGCGATCGGCCTGTCGCGCGCGCTGGTGGCGGAATTCTTCCCCGGCACGCCCTCGCGCATCTCGGGCATCGGGCTGTCGGGCATCGCGCGGCGGCTGCTGGCACTGCACGACAAGGCCTGGCAGGACGGCGCGGTCGCGCTGCCGGTGGGTGGGCTGTACAAGCTGCGCCGGCGCGGCGAGGTGCACGCCTTCGACGGCAACCTCATCCACACGCTGCAGAAGGCGGTCGAGACCGACAGCTACCAGACCTACAAGCGGTATTCCGAGGCGGTGCGCCGCATGCCGCCGGTGGCGCTGCGCGACCTGCTGGATTTCCGCATGGAAGGCCGCACGCCGGTGACGCTCGAGGAAGTCGAGAGCATCACCGAAATCCGCAAGCGGCTGGTTGCCCCCGGCATCTCGCTGGGCGCCCTCAGCCCCGAGGCGCACGAGACGCTGTCCATCGCGATGAACCGGATCGGCGCCCGGTCGGATTCCGGCGAGGGCGGCGAGGACCCGTCGCGCGCCAAGCCGCGCGCCAATGGCGACAACGCCAACAGCGCGATCAAGCAGATCGCGTCCGGGCGCTTCGGCGTGACCGCGGAATACCTCAACAACTGCCGCGAGATCGAGATCAAGGTCGCCCAGGGCGCCAAGCCCGGCGAGGGCGGGCAGCTGCCCGGCTTCAAGGTGACCGGCCTGATCGCGAAGCTGCGGCATTCCACGCCCGGCGTCACGCTCATCAGCCCGCCGCCGCACCACGACATCTACAGCATCGAGGACCTGGCGCAGCTCATCTACGACCTCAAGCAGATCAACCCGGATGCGACGGTCTGCGTGAAGCTGGTCTCGCGTTCGGGCATCGGCACCATCGCCGCCGGCGTGGCCAAGGCCAAGGCGGATGCGATCCTGGTCTCGGGCCATTCCGGCGGCACCGGCGCGTCGCCGCAATCATCGATCAAGTATGCCGGCCTGCCCTGGGAGATGGGGCTGTCCGAGACCCACCAGGTGCTGCTGCTGAACCGCCTGCGCCACCGCGTGCGGCTGCGCACCGATGGCGGGCTCAAGACCGGGCGCGACGTGGTGATCGCCGCCATGCTGGGCGCCGAGGAATTCGGCATCGGCACCGCATCCCTGGTCGCGATGGGCTGCATCATGGTGCGCCAGTGCCATTCCAACACCTGCCCCGTCGGGGTCTGCGTGCAGGATGAGGCGTTGCGCCAGAAGTTCACGGGCACGCCGGAGAAGGTCATCAACCTGTTCTCCTTCGTGGCGGAGGAGGTGCGCGAGATCATCGCCTCGCTCGGCTTCCGGCGACTGACCGACGTGATCGGCCGCACCGACCTGCTCCAGCAGGTCAGCCGCGGGTCGGAGGACCTCGATGACCTCGACCTCAACCCGCTGCTGGTGCAGGCCGATGCCGGCCCCCACGCGGCCTACTGCACGCTGGAAGGCCGCAACGAGGTGCCGGAGACGCTGGACGCGGACATGATCCGCGACGCCAGCGCGCTGTTCGAGCACGGCGAGAAGATGCAGCTGCAGTACAACATCCGGAACACGCATCGCGCCATCGGCACCAAGGTGTCGTCGCGCATCACGCGGCAGTTCGGCATGTCCGGCCTGCAGCCGGGGCACCTGAACGTGCGGCTGCGCGGCTCCGCGGGCCAGTCGCTCGGCGCCTTCGGTGTGCGCGGGCTGAAGCTGGAAGTCTTCGGCGACGCCAACGACTATGTCGGCAAGGGGCTGTCGGGCGCGTCGATCGTGGTGCGGCCGGCGCCGTCCTCGCCGCTGGTGTGGAACGACAACACCATCATCGGCAACACCTGCCTGTATGGCGCGACGGCCGGCGAATGGCCAGGCCGGCGAGCGCTTCGCGGTGCGCAATTCCGGCGCCACCGCGGTGGTCGAGGGCTGCGGCGCCAATGGCTGCGAATACATGACCGGCGGCGTGGTCGCGATCCTGGGCGCGGTCGGCGACAATTTCGGCGCCGGCTTCACCGGCGGCCACGCCTTCATCTACGATTCCGACGACACCTTCGGCGTGCGTGTGAACCCGGAGACCCTGCTGTGGGGGCGGCTGTCGCATCCGCATTGGGAAGGCGTGCTGTGCGACCTGATCGCCCGGCACGTGGCCGAGACCGGCAGCCGCTTCGCCGCCCGCCTGCTGAACGAATGGGCGACCGAACGGCACCGCTTCTGGCATGTGGTGCCGAAGGAATACGCGAAGTACCTGCCGGTCCCGATGACCGAGGCCGCCGCCGTCGCGGCGGAATGACACCCAGGCCCGCGGACCATGACAGGTCCGCGGGATCGGCGCCGCGTGCGAAATCCTTCACCGGCCGCGGCGCGGGCATCTTCCGTTTGCGTGACGGCACGGTAATCTTCGCACCGGTGGGTGCGGTCCCGCCGGTGCGGGATAAGGAGACGATCGTGCGACACCTGGCCCTGGCCCTGGCGGCCGTCATCGCCATCGCAGCACCGGCCTCGGCCCAGCAGGTCCGCAACCTGGCCGCGGTGAACGGCTGGACCGCCTATGTCGCGACAACCGATGGCGCGCCGCTGTGCGGCATGGGCACCAACGCCAACCGGCTCGGCCGCTTCTTCTGGATCAAGGTGGAGCGCCTGCGCGGCGAGCTGCATGGCTTCGTGCAGGTCGGCGACCAGTCCTGGAACGTCCGGCAGGGCGCGACCGGGCGGATCGTCATCGCCATCGACGGCCGCCGCGCCGAACTCAACTACGCCGGCACCAATCGCCCCGACATGATCGAGGCGTCCTACCAGGGCGCCTTCAGCAATTTCATCAATTTCGTCGAGGCCTTCGCCGCCGGGCTGCGCATGCAGGTGACCTTCCCGGGCGAAACCGTGGCGCCCTGGTCGGCGGACCTGCGCGGCACGCGTGCGGTGACGGAAGCATTCCTGGCCTGCGCCCGCAGGATCTGAACGCACGTCGCGCGCACGCCGCGCGGCCGCCTTTGCGCCGCTGCCGCACGGGTGGCATAAGCCCTCCATCGTGCGGCTCCTGTTCCACCTTCCCCTCTCGCCCTTCTCGCGCAAGGTGCGCCTTGCCCTCGGCGAGAAGCGCATTCCCTTCGATACGCGCATCGAGCGCGTGTGGGACCGGCGGGAGGATTTCCTCGGCATGAACCCCGCCTGCACCGTGCCCGTGCTGCAGGAGGAGAACGGCCTGACCATCGCCGATTCCAACGCGATCTGCGAATACCTCGACGAAGCCTATCCCGACATGCCGCTGCTCGGCCGCACGCTGGCCGAACGGGTCGAGGTGCGTCGCCTGGTCGCCTGGTTCGACGGCAAGTTCCACGCCGAGGTCGGCATCAACCTGCTGTACGAAAAGCAGATGAAGCGCCTGATGGGCCGCGGGAACCCCGATGCCGCCGCCATCCGCGCGGGCTACGCCAACCTGCGCCCGCACCTGGAATACATCGGCTGGCTGGCCGAGACGCGGCCCTGGCTGGCGGGACCGATGCTCACCCTGGCGGACCTCGCGGCCGCGGCGCATCTCTCGGCGCTGGACTACATCGGCGACATCGACTGGTCGGCGAACGAGGCGGCGAAGGACTGGTACGCGCGCATGAAGTCGCGCCCGTCCTTCCGGCCGCTGCTGGGGGATCGCGTCAGCGGCGTCACGCCGCCCGACCACTACGCCAACCCCGATTTCTGAGCGGTCAGTCGCGCCTGCGCCGAACGGCGCCTGCGCGGACCGGCGCCGGCCCGCTGCCGCGCTCCGGCGGAAAGCCACGCTACCGAAGCGCCGGCCCGGCCTCGATCAGCGCCATGTTCTGCGCCGCCAGGTCGGCGGCGGAACTGTCAGGCGCGCTTTCGATCACCCGTTCCCAATCCGCCCGCGCGCCCGCCGCGTCGCCCTGGATCTGGCGGATGATGCCGCGTTCCAGCATCGCCTCGACGTTCTCGGGCTCGAGCCGCAGCGCCTGCGCCACGCTCTCCGCCGCCGGGCCGATGCGGTCGACGCGCCGCAGGGCGGAAGCGCGCAGCACCCAGGGCTCGACTGCGCTGGGGTCGCCCACCACGGCCCGCTCCAGGTCGGCCAGCGCCTCCGCCGGGCGGTCGAGCGCGAGCGAGGCCATGGCGCGCTCGCTCAGCAGCTCGGGCGCCTCGGGCGTCAGCGCCAGCGCCAGCGTCAACGCGGCATGGGCGCGCAGCGGCTTGCCGGCGGCGATCCAGGCCTCGCCGGCCTGGCCGAACACCGCGGCGCGCGCGGCAATGCCGGCCTGGCTGCGCGCGGCGATGCGCTCCAGCGCCTCGGCCGCGCGCTCGGCCTCGCCCAGGGTCAGCGCCGCCAGCGCCGCGCAATGCGCAGCGCCTTCCCCGCCGCCCTCCATGCCCCAGGAATCCGCCAGGCTGCGCGCGCCTTCCGGGTCGTCCTCCAGCATGTCGAGGCAGCGTTCGTATTCCGGCGCATCGGTCAGCCGCGGCGGCTCGGGCGGCGTGGGCAGGATCTCGTCGCCCCGGTCGCCGCCCAGCCACCACCAGCCGGCGCCGCCAGCGGCGAGCACCAGCACCGCGGCGGCGGCCAGCAGGAGGCGGAAGGGCGACATCGCCGCAATCTAGCCTCGCCCCCCCGCCCATGCCAGATCAAGCCGGATACGGCGGCCGCGCCGCCGCGGCAGGAATGAGGGTGCGATGCTCCTGGTGATGGGTCTTGGCTATGCCGGAACGGCCGCGGCCTGCCTGGCCGCGACGTCGGGACTGGCGGTGCAGGGGACCATGCGGGACCCGGCGCGTGCGCCCGCGCCGCCGGGCGTTGCCGTGGTTCCCTTCGCCGCGGCGCGTGCGGCGATCGGGGCTGCGCGCCGCCTGCTGGTGACCGCCGCCCCGAACGACGCCGGCGACCCGGTCATCGCCGCCCATCGCGGTGCCATCGACGCGGCGCTGGCGGCCGGGACGCTGCGTTGGGTCGGCTACCTGTCCACCACCGGCGTCTATGGCGACCGCGGCGGCGCGCTGGTGGACGAAACCACGCCCCCGGCACCCGGCCAGGACCGTTCGCGCCGCCGGCTTGCCGCGGAACAGGATTGGCGCGCGCTGGTGGGCGGGCGCGCCGCACTCGACATCTTCCGCGTGGGCGGCATCTACGGTCCGGGCCGCTCGCCCTTCGATGACCTGCGCGCGGGGACCGCGCGGCGCGTGGTCAAGCCCGGCCACGCCTTCTCGCGCATCCATCGCGACGACATCGCGCTGGCCGTGGTCGCGGCCATGGCGCAGGACAGCGCGCCGCGCACGCGCATCCTGCACCTGGTCGATGATGAATCGGCGACGAATGCCGACGTCGTCGCATACGCCGCGCGCCTGCTCGGCATGGCGCCGCCGCCGGCCGTGCCGTTCCATGAGGCGCGTGCGCGCATGTCCCCCATGGCGTTGTCCTTCTGGGCGGAGAACCGGCGCGTGGCGAATGCCGCGACCAGGGCCGCGCTCGGCATCGCCTGGCAGTATCCGACCTATCGCGAGGGCCTAGCCGCCATCCTCGCGCAGGAGCGGCGCCAGGGTATCGCCCAATAGCGCCAGGTCGGCCGGCCGCGACAGCCGGTGGTCGCCATCCTTGATGAAGGTGATGCGCAGGTCGCCGCCGGCGATGGCATCCGCGATGCGCAGCGCGTGGCGCCAGGGCACGTCGGGGTCGTCCATGCCCTGCAGGATGCGCACGGGCACATCCAGCGCCATCGTCCCGCGCAGCATCAGGTTGCGCCGCCCCTCCTCGATCAGTGCGCGGGTGATGGGATAGGGCGCGCCGTAGTCGCTCGGCCGGTGCCAGACTCCGTCGCGTTCGATGGTGGCGCGGATTGCGGGCGTGAATTCCGCCCACATCAGGTCCTCGGTGAAGTCGGGCGCGGGGGCGATGCCGACCAGCGCATGCGGCGCGCGCCTCGCTGCCAGCAGCAGCGCGATCCAGCCACCCATGGAGGACCCCACCAGCACTTGCGGGCCGGGGGCGAGCGCATCCACCACGCAGGCCGCATCGGCGGCCCAGCGGCCGATGGTGCCGTCGGCGAAAAGGCCTTCGGAGGCGCCATGCCCCGAATAGTCGAAACGCAGGAAGGGCGCGCCGCGCGCCTCGCACCAGCCGGCCAGGAATTCCGCCTTGGTGCCGGTCATGTCGGAATTGAAGCCACCGAGGAACACCACCCCCACGCCACGCCCCGGGATGCGCCGCCACGCCAGGCGCACGCCGTCCCCGCGGTCGAGCGCGCCGGCCTCCTCCCTCACGGCCGCGGCAGCCCGCGCCGCGTCAGGGAGGCGAAAAGCGCGCCGGTGCCGAACGTCCAGGGCGGGCATTCATCCGTGCGGTCCACCTCGTTCACCAGCGCACCCAGGCGCGGGGACGCGATACGCACCACGTCGCCCTCCCTGTGCGTGAACCCCATCCCGGCCGCGCCGCGATCCTTCGAGGGCGAGAACGGCGTGCCGAGATACAGCACCGCACCATCCGCATACTGGTGGTGCGCGCCGATCATCTGCGCGACCAGCGCGGTGGGGTCGCGGCTGATCGACCCGATCGCGCCGGTCTCCTCCAGCGTGAAGCCGTCGCGCCCGCTGATGGTCAGCGTGATGTCGGCGCGGCGGATGTCCTCGAGCGTGAAGCCGTCGTCGAACAGCCGGATCATCGGCCCCAGCGCGGCCGAGGCGTTGTTGTCCTTGGCGCGGCCGAGCAGCAGCGCGGAACGCCCTTCCACGTCGCGCAGGTTGACGTCGTTGCCGAGCGTGGCGCCCTGGATGCGGCCGCGGGAATTCACCACCATCACCGCCTCGGGCTCGGGGTTCGACCAGGCGGAATTCGGGTGCACGCCGACCTTCGCCCCCAGGCCGACCGCGGCCATGGGCGGGCATTTGGTGAAGATCTCGGCATCCGCGCCGATGCCGACTTCCAGGTACTGGCTCCACCAGCCCTTGGCCACCAGGGCTTCCTTCACGGCCATCGCCTCGGCGCTGCCGGGGACCAGGTTCGCGAGGTCGTCGCCGATGATCTGCCGTACCTCGATGCGCACGGCGGCGGCGGCGGAGGCATCGCCGCGGCAGCGTTCCTCGATCACGCGTTCCAGCATGGAGCGCACATAGGTGACGCCCGCCGCCTTCACCGCCTGCAGGTCGACAGGCGCGATCAGGAAGGACCGTCCTGCATCGCGCGCGTCATGCGCCGAATTGGCCAGCAGCGCGTCGAGGTCGAGCGCCAGGGGCGCGCCGCGCGTGCGGATGGCGGCGGCCGGGTGTTCCTCCTCCATCCAGCGCGCCATGGTGCCGAAGGCGCTGGTCAGGTCGAAGGCGGCGCCGCCGATGATGCCGATGATGCAGGGGCCTTCGGGGGTGGCGATGCGCGCGGCGAAGGCGCCGGCCTCGAAATCCACCGGCAGGCAGGTGCGATCAATCCGCATGGCGTCGTGCTCCCCGTTCTTCTGGACACAGGCTGGCCGCGCCGCGCGCCGCTGCCAAGGGGGCGCGTCACGCGCGCGCGCCGCCCGACCGGGCCGGCCGCGTCTCCGCGCGTTATGGGTGCAGGGGGCCGTCGCGGCCGTTCAGCAGGCGGCGAGCACGCCTTGCCCGACTGCACGCGCGCGCCGCGCCGCACCCGGCGGCGGCAGGCCGCGCGCGCGCCGCCAGGCATCGTGCGCGGCGGCGATGGCGGTCGCCAGCACGGCCGGATCCTGCGCCTGCGCCGCGGCCAGCGTCGGGGCATCCGGCGCGCCGCTTTCCTCGACCCCCAGATGGCTCTGCAGGTCGACCAGCGCCTGCATGGTGCCGGCCTCGACCGCATAGGCGAACAAGGCCAGGTCCGGCCCGGGCGCCAGCCGCGCCGCACCCAGCGGCGCCCAGACCATGGCGCGCAGGATGCGCGCCGCGCCATCGCGCCCCAGCGCGCGCAGCGCCGGCACATCCGCCGGCCCGCCGATCCAGACCGAGAGCAGCCCGAGCCCGATCCCATGCGCCGCCGGCCCGTCCACCAGCGCGTCATGCGGCGTGAAGCCGCCGCGCGCCGCCATGACGGTCGCGCTGCAGGCGGCGAAGCGGTCCGGGGAGGAAGGCATGACGCCATCCTGCCGCGGCGGCGGTTAAGGAAGCCTTGCGGGTTCCCAGCCCGGCAGGACCGCCTGCCAGGGGTAGCCGCCGCGTGCCCTGCCATGGCCATGGGCGAACAGCGCGCGCAGGACATCCTGGCCGAAGGGCTCGGTCGTGGTGAGGTCGTCCTCGATATGGGCCAGGCGGAAGCCGATGCCGTGCGCAGGGCGCAGGCTGCTCACGGCGGCTGCTTCGCCCAGTCGTAGCCGCGCCGCGCGCGATCGAAGCCGAAGGCGAACAGCGCGCGCATGTAGGTCTGCTCGAAGGGCTCGGTGTAGGTCGCGGTGAAGGCGCGCGGGATGAAGGCCAGGTTGTAGTCGATCCCGTCGCGCTGCGTGGTGTTCCAGATGCGCACCACGTCGTTGTAGCCGGACGACGCGATCATGGTGGAGATGGCGCGCCCGGCGATCGACATGGCGCGGCGGTCCACCGCCGCCCATTGCGCATCGAGCCGCCCGTTGCGGATGATCCAGGCGCTGGCGGGCACCACCGGCTGGCCGCGCCGCAGCCTTTCGCGCCGCAGCTCCGTGACCTGGCGCGGATACAGGAAGACCTGCGCGAAGGCACCGCCATCCACGTGCATTTCCTGGTGCGGCGTGCCGTTCGCGACCACGTCGAACATCACCGGCGGGAAGGCACCCGGGATGGATGCGGAGGCCAGCAGGATGCGCCGCACCAGCTCCAGCGCGCGCGGATGGCCGCTGGCGGCGATGGCGCCGACATTCCAGATCACCGGCAGCTGCGCATCGAGGTTGGTGGACCCGATCAGCAGCAGCCGCCCCGATTCGTGCCCGCGCGCGATGGCCGCCAGCATGCGTTCGTCGAGGTAGCGGGAGATGGTGCGGAACAGCGGCGCGGAATCGGCCAGCGCATCGTCGAAGATGGCGGCCAGGATGCCGCGGGACCGCAGCACGTCACCCGGCGTGATGTCGGTATAGACGCTGCGCAGCGCGTCGTCCCATTGCGCGCCGAGGAAGGCGAAGGGTGCGGTCAGCGCGCCGGTGCTCACGCCGGTCACCAGTTCGAATTCCGGGCGCGTGCCGTGCGCGGTCCAGCCGCACAGCAGCCCCGCCCCGAAGGCCCCGTCCTCCCCGCCGCCGGACACGCCCAGCAACTGGAAGCGCGGCAGTTGCGAGGGATGCGTCAGGCCCAAATGGCGCATGCGCCGGCGCCCGGCCTCGCGGAACTCGGCCTCGATGGCGTGCAGGTCCTGCGGCAGCACGAAGCGTTCGTTCGGCACGCCGAGAACGGTCACGCCGTTGCTGGCGGATTGCGGGACCGGCGGGCCGCGGTCTGGCATCGCGCAGCCGGCGAGCAGCGCGGTGCCGCCGGCCAGCAGGCCGCGGCGCGACAGCGCAGGCATCACAGCGGCGGGCGCTTCGCCCAGTCGTAGCCGCGGCGGCCGCGTTCGTAGCCGTACTGGAACAGCGCGCGCATGAAGGCCTGGTCGAAGGGGGCGGGAAGTTCCCGGTCGAAATCACTGCCGATGAAGGCCAGGTTGAAGCCGATGCCGTCGCGCTGCGTCGCGTTGTACATGCGCAGGACGTCGTTCAGGCCGCTGGCCGTGATCATGGTCGAGATGGCGCGCCCGGCGATGCCGAGCGTGCGCCGTTCCACCATGGCCCAGTCGGGATCGAGCCGCGCGTTGCGAATGACGTAGGCCTCCGCCTCCGCCGTCGGGGCGCCGAGGCGGCGGCGCTCGCGCCGGCGTTCGCCGACCGCGGCGGGGTACAGGAAGGCCTGGGCGAAGGCGCCGCCATCGACATGCATCTCCTGCCGCGGCTGCCCGTCCAGCGTGACGTCGAACATGACCGGCGGGAATGCACCGGGGATGGCGGCCGAGGCCAGCAGGATGCGGCGGATCAGCTCCGGTGCGCGCGCATCGCCGCTGGCGGCGATGGCGCCGATGTTCCAGATCATCGGCACCTGGGCATCGAGGTCGGTGGTGCCGATCAGCAGCAGCCGCCCGCCGCGATAGGCATCGGCGATGGCGCCGATCATCTCGGTCGTCAGCATGCGCGAGATGGTGGCGAACAGGGGGGAGGTATCGGCCAGCCCGTCGGCGAACAGGGCGGCGCGCAACAGGCCGCGGCTTGCCAGGATGTCGCGGGCGGAGACCTCGGTATAGACGGCGCGCAGCTGCGGATCGTAGCGCGGGCCGAGGAAGGCGAAGGGCGCGGTCAGCGCCCCCGTGCTCACGCCCGTCACCAGGTCGAATTCGGGGCGGGTGCCGTGTTCGGTCCAGCCGCACAGCAGCCCGGCACCGAACGCCCCGTTCTCCCCGCCGCCCGAGACCGACAACAGCTTGAGCGTCGGCGTCGGGCGCCCGGGCGCGAGGCCGAGCCGGCTGCGCTGGCGCCCGATGGCGGCCGTGAATTCCGCATCCATCCGCGCGCCCCCCTGGGGGGTGAGGCCTATGAAGCGTTCATTGGGCAGCCCCAGCACCGTCGCGTCCGCCACCCGGCCGCGCGGCACGGCGGGGCCGCGCACCAGCGGCGCGCAACCGGGCAGCGCCGTCGCCGTGGCGGGTGCCGCCAGCGCGAACAGCGCCCGGCGTGACAATGGGGGGGCGATCATGTTTGGAACTCCGCCGATGGCTGCCCCGCAGGCATAGACCATCTCCGAACAGTCGCGAAACCGTGTCGTATCATTGCCTCCCCGGCAACGAGCCGCCACTCTGGCCCCAATACGATCCCGGAGGATAACGCCATGACCACCCGCCGCAGCGCCCTGGGCGCGATCGCCGCCGCCGGCACGCTCGCCCTGCCGCGCCTGGCCCACGCCGCGTGGCCCGCCGACCGGCCGATCGAGGTCGTGGTGCCCTACCCGCCGGGCGGCGGCGTGGACACCATGGCGCGCATGGTGCTGCCGGTGGTGCAGGCGAAGCTGCCGGGCGCGCGCTTCGTGGTGGTGAACCGCGCGGGCGCGGGTGGGCAGCTCGGCTGGGAACAGGTGTTTGCCGCCGCACCGGATGGCTACACGCTGGCGGCAACCAGCGTGCCGGCGATGGTGACCTATCCGATGGAGCGCACGGTGCGCTACCGGCCGATGGAATTCACCTTCATCGCGAATGTGGTGGACGATCCGGGCGGGCTGTTCGTTGGCGCGAATTCGCCGATCCGCACGCTGGCCGACCTGGTGGCGGCGGCCAAGGCGCGGCCGGGGCAGATCAGCTACGGCAGCACGGGGATCGGGTCCGACGACCACCTGCTGGTGATCGCGCTGGAAGACCTGGCCGGCATGCCGGCGATGACCCACGTGCCCTTCAACGGCATGGCGCCGCTGTCCACCGCGCTGATCGGCGGGCATCTCGATGTCGGCGCCTTCAACATGAGCGAGAGCCTGGCGCTGCTGCAGTCGGGGCGGATCCGGTCGCTCGGCCAGGCTGCCGCCACGCGCTGGTCGGGCACGCCGGACGTGCCGACCTTCCGCGAACAGGGGCAGGATCTCATCAGCGGTGCCACACGCGGCATCGTGGCGCCGCCGAACCTACCGGCCGAGATCCGCGAACGGCTCGAAGCCGCCTTCCGCGCCGCGCTGTCCGACACCGACTTCGTGCGCGAGGCGCAGCGCCTGGGCCTGCCGCTGGCGCCGCGCATCGGTGCCGATTTCCGCAACGACATCGCCGCGCTGGAGACCCAGCTGCGCGGGTTGTGGCAGCGGCGGCCGTGGAAGGAATCGTGACCAGCGAGGTCCGTGTCGACGCCGGCGCGCTGCACGACCTGCTGCGCGCCGTCGTCGCCGCCACCGGCAGCGCGGCGCAGGAAGCCGAGCAGGTCGCGACGCATCTGCTCGAAGCCAACCTGCAGGGCCATGACAGCCACGGCATCATGCTGCTGCCGCGCTACGTGGACCATGTGCGCGAAGGCAAGCTGCATCCCAACGTCACGCCCGAGGTGATCCGCCAGGAGGGCTCGCTCGCGCTGTTCGATGGGCGGATGGGCTATGGCCAGCAGGTCGGCCGCATCGCCATGGATTGGGCGATCAACGCCGCGCGCACCCATGGCCATGCGGTGATGGGCCTGCGCAACGTCCATCATATTGGACGCGTGGGCACCTATGGTGAACAGGCGGCGGCGGCGGGGATGATCTCGGTCCACTTCGTCAACGGCGTGTCCGGCGCGCCGGCGGTCGCACCCTTCGGCGGGTCGGACGGGCGGCTGTCGACCAACCCGGTCTGCGTGACCATCCCGCCCGCGGTGCCGGGCGGGCAGCCGCTGGTGCTGGATTTCGCGACATCGGCGATCGCGCTGGGCAAGTGTCGCGTCGCGTTCAACGCCGGGCGGGCGGTGCCCGAGGGCGCGCTGGTGGATGCGAAGGGCCAGCCCAGCACCGACCCGGGCGTGCTGTACCGCGACACGCCACGCGGCGCGCTGCTGTCCTTCGGCGCGCACAAGGGCTACGGGCTGGCGTTGGTCTGCGAAATCCTGGCTGGCGCGCTGTTGGGCGGTGCCACCGCCTGGCGCCCGGAACTGCGCGACCGTGGCATCGTCAATTCCTGGCTGGCCTTCGTGCTGGACCCCGCGCGCTTCGGCGATATCGAGGCGTTCCGCGGCGAGCTCGCGGCGGTGATCGCGGATGTGAAGGCCTCCCCGCCGGCGGACCCGGACCATCCGGTTCTGGTGGCGGGGGAGAAGGAACGCATCACCAAGGCGCGGCGCCTCGCCGATGGTATTCCGGTGGATGCGACCACCTGGGGCAACCTGGTGGCGGCGGCGCGCAGCCTCGGCATCAACGACGTGCCGCCGGTGCGCTGAGCGACGGTTCGAGAATACCGGCACCGGGCGTGTGATACTGCCGCGCGGAGGCGATCATCGCAGGCCGCCGTGGATCAGCCGCAGCCGCCCGCCTGCCGCCCTGCCGGAACGCGGATGCGCTGCGGCGTGGCGGCCGGCCCGCAGGCCGCCGCGACAAGTTCGTGCTTCGGCACGCAGCAGACTCCCAGGGCCGTCGGCCGCGTATAGCAGGCCCCTGTATCGACTGCCTGCGTACAGCAGGCGCCTTCATCTGATGCCCGCCGGCTCGCGTTCTTCATCCGCCGCCGGCGCGCAGCCTCATCCGATCGGCACCCCGGCCGCGTCCTTCGCCGTCCGGATGGTCTGCAGCGTCTGCACCCGCATCACCGCCGGGGCGGCGGTCAGCCGGCCGGTGAGTTCGTTCTCATGCGCCGTGTCGCGCGCCACCAGGCGCAGCAGGAAATCCCCGCCGCCGCGAATCATGTGGCATTCGCGCACCTCGGGCCAGGAGGTGGCCAGCGCCTCGAAGCCGTCCAGCACGGCCTGCTTCTGGGATTCCAGGCCGACCAGCGCGAAGAAGGTGACCTCCCAGCCCAGGGCCACCGGGTCGATGTCCGCATGGTAGCCGCGGATGATGCCGCCTTCCTCGAGCCGTCGCACCCGGCGCAGGCAGGGCGGCGCCGAAAGGTTCACCCGCCGTGCGAGCTCCACATTGGTCATCCGGCCATCATCCTGCAGTTCGGCCAGGATGTTCCGGTCAACGGCATCAAGGTCGGGTTCGTCGGAGGCGCGGGGCATGGATCGGGGATTCGCTTGTTTCATTGCTCGGCTGCTTCGCTGCGCGCAATATCATTGCAGGCGCCGGCAGCATCAAGGCATCAGGGCCGTGGCCGGTGTCACGGCCAGGCCGACAACGCGGGCGCCGAAGCGGTCAAGGGCGGGCCGGGACACGACCGGGTTGTGATATACGCAGGGCTGGCCGATATCCGGTGCAGCGCAACAGAATCGGGAACCGCCCTGTGGCCGAGACGCACCGCACCCGCCTGCTCATCATCGGCGCCGGCCCGGCCGGCTACACGGCGGCGATCTATGCGGCGCGGGCGGGGCTCGAACCGCTGGTCGTGGCCGGGCTGCAGCCGGGCGGGCAGCTGACCATCACCACCGATGTCGAGAACTACCCCGGCTTCGCCGACGCCATCCAGGGCCCCTGGCTGATGGAGCAGATGCAGAAGCAGGCCGAACATGTCGGCGCGAAGGTGGTGTACGACATCGTCACCGGCATCGACCTGTCGCGCCGCCCGTTCCGCGCCACCGCGGATTCCGGCGATGCGTTCGAGGCCGATTCGGTGGTGATCGCGACCGGCGCGCAGGCGCGCTGGCTGGGCATTCCGGGCGAGAAGGAACTGGGCGGCTTCGGGGTCTCGGCCTGCGCGACCTGCGACGGCTTCTTCTACCGCGGCAAGGACGTGGCGGTGATCGGCGGCGGCAATTCCGCCACCGAGGAGGCGCTGTACCTGTCCAACCTGGCGCGCCACGTCACGCTGATCCATCGCCGCGATTCGCTGCGCAGCGAGAAGATCCTGCAGCAGCGCCTGTTCGCGAAGCCGAATGTCACCGTGCTGTGGGACACCATCACGGAAGCGGTCCTGGCCGACCCGTCGGGCCGCGTGCCGGTCGCGCGCGGCCTGGCGCTGCGCCATGCGCGCACCGGGGAGACGTCCGAACTCAAGGTGGATGGCGTGTTCGTCGCCATCGGCCATGCGCCGGCCACCGCGCTGTTCCAGGGCCAGGTCGACATGGATGCCGAGGGCTACATCCGCACCCTGCCCGGCACCACGCGCACCTCCATCCCCGGCGTGTTCGCCGCCGGCGACGTGCAGGACAAGGTGTACCGCCAGGCCGTCACGGCCGCGGGCACCGGCTGCATGGCGGCGCTGGAGGCGGAGAAGTTCCTCGCCGCCGCCGATGCCGAGACCGAGCAGGTCGCCGCCTGATGCCGATCGACTGGGACAAGCTGCGCGTCTTCCACGCGGTCGCCGAGGCGGGGTCCTTCACGCATGCGGGGGAGACGCTGAACCTCAGCCAATCCGCCGTGTCCCGCCAGATCCAGGCGCTCGAGGAAGCGCTGACCGTGCCGCTGTTCCACCGCCACGCGCGCGGCCTGATCCTGACCGAGCAGGGCGAGACGCTGAACCGCACGGTGCGCGAGGTGTTCGCCAAGCTCGCGATGACCGAGGCGCTGCTGACTGAAAGCCGCGAACGCCCCGCCGGCCGGCTGAAGGTGACCACCACCACCGGCTTCGGCAGCACCTGGCTGGCGCCGCGCCTGCGGCGCATGCTCGATTCGCATCCCGAGATCAGCGTGACGCTGCTGCTAGATGATTCCGACCTCGACCTTGCGATGCGGGAGGCGGACGTGGCCATCCGCATGCATCCGCCGCGGCAGCCCGACCTGATCCAGCGCCATATCGCGACCTTCGGCTGGAAGGTCTGCGGGTCGCCAAGCTATCTCAAGGCCACCGGCATCCCGCAGCGGGTCGAGGACCTCGATGCCCATCGCCTGATCGTCTACGGGGACTACCGCCCGCCGATCGAGAACGTGAACTGGCTGGCCGAGGCCGGGCGCCGCGCCGGCGCCCCGCGCCGCGCCGCCATCGAGATCAATTCCCTGCCGGGCATGCTGGAGGCGGTGCGCAGCGGGCTGGGCCTGGCCGCGCTGCCCGACTACATCGGCGACCAGCTCGATGGCCTGGTCCAGGTGCTGCCGGAGGTGAAGGCGCCGCGGATCGAGGCCTTCTTCGTCTACCCCGAGGAGATGCGCCATTCGAAGCGCGTCTCGGTGTTCCGGGACTTCCTGGTGGCGGAGTTGGCCGCGACCGCCTGACGCGTCAGCGACACCGATCACAGAGCTGTGCGTTCAGTCATGCGTGGATCGCATATCGGATTGGTGCAGATCGGGAATCACGCATGTGCATTCTGCACCTATCCTCCTTTTCATCCGGCGACTTGGTCGGAAGGGGTCCTCTGGATCCCTCGTCTCCCAGACGTGAAGCCTCCCTGTTGACTAGGCCCGGTCCCGCTTGCGGGTTTTGGCCACGGCCAGGCTGACGCGGCAACCCGATGATGGACCGCGGGGCGCCGGGCGCGCAGCATGGGCCCACCGCGGCTCCCCGCCGCTGATCAGCGCCACCACAAAGGATGCCGGCATGGCCGCCGATCCCTACGAGGTCCTGGGCATCCCCCGCGACGCGACGCCCGACGCCATCAAGCAGGCCTATCGCCGCCTCGCCCGCCAGCACCACCCGGACCTGAACCCCGGCAAGCCCGCCGCCGAGGAGAAGTTCAAGGCCGTCGCCGCCGCCCACGACCTGCTGTCCGACCCCGACAAGCGCGCCCGCTTCGACCGCGGCGAGATCGACGCCGCCGGCCAGGAGCAACGCCCCGCCGGCGCCTACAGGCAGTATGCCGAGGACATGGCCGGCGCCCGCTACGACCCGCGCGCCGCTGGCCCACGCGACGGCCCGACCCCCGACGACATCTTCGCCGAGTTCTTCGAGGCCCGCCGCCGCGCCCAGGCCGCGCCGCGCCGTGGCGAGGACGAATCCTACCGCCTGGCCGTGCCGTTCCTGTCCGCCGTCGCGGGCGCCACCGAAATCCTGACCCTGCCCGATGGCCGCACCCTCAGCGTCAAGATCCCGCCGGGCGTCGAGACCGGCCAGGTGCTGCGGCTGCGCGGCCAGGGCGGCGCGGGCTGGCAGGGCGGCCCCGCCGGCGACGCGCTGATCGAACTCCAGGTGCAGGACCATCCGCTGTATCGCCGCGACGGGACGGACCTGCGCATGGACCTGCCGGTGACGCTGAAGGAAGCCGTGCTGGGCGCCGCGGTCGAGGTGCCCACGCCCTCCGGCGCGTTGCGCGTCACGCTGCCGCCGCACAGCGACACCGGCCGGCAGATCCGCCTGCGCGGCAAGGGCGTGGCGGCGCATGGCACGCGCGCGGCGGGCGACCTGTTCCTCACGCTGCGCGTCGTTGTCGGCACGCCGGATGCCGCGCTGGAAGCCTTCCTGCGCGACTGGGTGCCAGAACACCCCACCGACCCGCGCGCCGGGCTGGAGGCCGAGGCATGATCACGCTCGACATCCTGTGCGCCCGCTTCACCGCGCTGCGCCCCGAGGACCTGCAGCGCTGGATCGCCGAGGGCCATGTGCGCGGCGAGGCCGATGCCGGCACGCTCTGTTTCCGCGAGATCGACGTGGAGCGCGTGCGGCTGATCCTGGAGCTGCGCGACGACCTGGCGGTGAACGAGGAAGCGCTGCCGGTCGTGCTGTCGCTGCTCGACCAGGTCTATGCGCTGCGGCGCCGGCTGAAGCAGCTGGGCGCGGCGGATGAGGGCGCGGAGGAGGTGCCCGGGTAGGGCGGATCGCGGCCAGCGGGAAACGCCCCCGATCGGGTGGCGAGGTCCTGGAAGACCACCGCGCGGCGGGGCTAACGGCAGCGTGCCTCAGGGCACCATCAACTTCACCTTGACGCGCGACGCCCAGGTGACGTGCCATGACCGTCAACCTGGCCAGGTGCCAGGATGCACGGAGGATCGCTCATGGGGACCCACGCCACGCCGCGCGGGGCTGTCACGCGGCGTGCCGCGCTGGCCCTTGCCGGCGCGCCGCTCGCCACCCCCGCATTCGGCCAGGCCCCCTGGCCCACCGGCCCGGTCCGCTACGTCTGCGTGTTTCCCCCCGGGGGATCCACGGACACGCTCAGCCGCATCTGGTGCCAGCGCATGGCCGAGATCACCGGCCAGTCCTTCGTGGTGGACAATCGCGGCGGGTCGGGCGGCAATGTCGGCACCGAGGTGATCGCCCGCGCCGCTCCGGACGGCACCACCATCGGCCTTGCCTCGGTGTCGTCGATGTCGATCGCGCCAACGCTGTACCGGCGCCTCGCCTACGACGCGAACCGGGACTTCAGCTGGATCTGCGGGCTGTGGCAGCTGCCCAACCTGCTGGTGGCGCGTCCCGATCTGCCTGTGCGCAACATCACCGACCTGATCGCCCTGTGTCGCGCCGACCCGGGCCGCTACACCTTCGCCAGCGCGGGCGCCGGCACCACGCTGCACATCGCGGGGGAGATGTTCAAGCAGATGGCCGGCGTGAACATCCTGCACGTGCCCTATCGGGGTGGCGGACCGGCCTATATCGACCTGCTGGGCGGGCGTGTGGACATGATCTTCGGGAACTTCCCCGAGGCCAGCCGCCTGTCGCGCGAAGACAAGGTGCGCCCGTTGGCCACCACCGGTGCCACGCGCAGCCCGCAACTGCCCGACGTGCCCGCCATGGCCGAATTCCTGCCGGGCTACGAGATCAACTCCTGGGGCGGCGCCTGCGGCCCGGCCGGCATCCCGCCGGCGATCGTGGCGCGCATGGGCGAACTCGGCCGCCAGGCGCTGGAGAGCCCCGAGGTGAAGCGCCGCTACGAGGAAGGCGGCGCCAGCGCCTGGTGGACCACGCCCGAGGGCTTGGCCGATTTCCGGCGCGAGAACGAGGTGCGCTTCGCGCCGCTGATCCGCGCTTCCGGTGCGGTGGTGGAATAGGGCAACATCGTTTCGGAAAAGGGACGGAGCAAAGCATGCCACCGGTGCTGGAGGGCTTTGACGGGCAGGCGCAGAAGAAGGGCTGGCTCGTCTACCGGATCAACCAGATGTTTTTGCCCACCGTCGGCAATGCCAGCTTGGGGAGGTCGATCGAGGGCGGCATCTGCGGTGGACTCGCCGCGCGCTGGATTTCGCTGCAATACGCCGGGCAGGACCTGCCGTTTGAGAAAAGCCGGCTTGAATTCCGGGCGATGGACCACCCTGCCGTCCGAGCCCAGGCCGCCATGAAACAGTACAGTGATCGTGCGCGCGCCGCCGGCGCCTACAACTTGTACACGGCCTGGGAAGGGCTGGCCCGGCACTTTCACATGACAGCCAGCCCCGGGCTGCGCAATTACTTCGTAGGCGCGCCCAGCGCGGAATCCTGGATGAGGGTCATTGGTCGGGCCTATGGATGCTATGGCGTGATCATGACCAACGGAACAACCGCGTCCCATGCCATCGCCATCCGCCATTCCCAGGACAACCGATTCCACCTCTTCGATCCCAATTACGGCCACTATGTCGCGAAATACAAAGAAGGTTTTGCAGAGTTCTTCAAGTGGTACTTGGGGATGAACGATTACGGCAGGGACTACAGCGCCTATCAGGCGATCATCGGGATTCGCCCACCGAGTTGAGGCCGCGGCCCGGCGGATTGGCGCCTGGCTTGGTCCATCGTGGCATGACGCAAACGGCCCCAGGGGGCTGAATCAAGGGAGGACGCTTTGATGCCCAGCCACCGCGTGGTCCGTCGCCGCAGTGTGCTTGCCTTCGCCGCCGCGCCGCTTGCGGCGCCGGCCTTCGCGCAGCCCGCCTGGCCCGCCAATTCCATCCGCTTCATCGGGCTGTTCCCGCCGGGCGGCGGCACCGACATCCTGTCGCGCCTGTGGTGCATCAAGATGGGCGAGATCACCGGCCAGCAATTCGTCGTCGAGAACCGCGCGGGGTCCGCCGGCAACATCGGCACCGAGGCGATCGCGCGCGCGGCGCCGGATGGCAACACGATCGGGCTGGCGTCGGTCGCGCCGCTGGGGATCGGGCCGACACTGTACAGCCGCCTGCCGTTCAATCCGACGCGGGATTTCTCCTACGTGTCGGGGCTGTGGCAGTTGCCGAACCTGCTGGTGGTGAACAACGACGTGCCGGCGCGGTCGGTGCCGGAACTGATCGCGCTGCTGCGCGCCAATCCGGGGCGCTTCGCCTATGCGTCGTCGGGGTCGGGCACGACGGTCCACATCTCGGGCGAGATGTTCAAGACCATGGCGGGCGTCGACATGCTGCACGTGCCCTATCGCGGCGCCGCCCCCGCGCATGTCGATATCCAGGGCGGGCGCGTGCACATGATCTTCGACAACATCCCGCAGGGCTTGGCGCTGCATCGCGACGGCAAGGTGCGCGCACTGGCGGTGACCGGCGCGCAGCGCAGCCCGCAGGCCCCCGAGATCCCGACCATGGCGGAATTCCTGCCGGGCTTCGAGATCACGTCGTGGGGCGGCGTGATGGGCCCGGCGGGGATGCCGCCGGCGATCGTGGCGCGGCTGAACGCGCTGACGAAGCAGGCGCTGGAGGCGGATGACCTGAAGCGGCGCTTTCTCGAGAACGGGGCGACGCCCTGGTGGACCACGCCGGAGGATTTCGCGACCTATCGCGCGGCGAACGAGGCGGCGTTCGCGCCGATCATCCGGGCTTCGGGGGCGCGGGTGGATTGATACCTGACGGACCAAGGTGAAACCTCGTCCGCCAGGTATGAGACAGGGGAGGCCGTCACCAAGCGAGGCCGAAACGGCACTGCCCGCCGGCACGCGTCGGGCACGAGGACGAGGATCCAGGGGGCGCTTATGCGGACACCTGCCACGTGATCCGGGTGTCCGGCACAAGGTGCGTGCGCAGCTCATCGCGGCTGCGCTGCCGTTCCGTCACCCCGCCGCTCCGTGGGCGAGCACGAAGTGCTCGGCGAAGGGCCCTCCCGCAAAGTCCACTCGGCTCCCCTCCCCGTCGCGAAGCCGCAGGCCGGGCAGCAGCAGGATCTGTCGGATCGTCTCCGGGATGATGGCATAGGCGACGAACTGGCCGAGGCACTCGTGCGGACCGAAGCCGGTATGCAAGTAGGCGGTCCGCCGCCGTTCGCGGAATGCGTCCGGATCGGGGAAGACGCCCGGATCGAACATCGCCGAACCGATGCCGGCCGCGATCCGCGTGCCCGCGGGGACCGCTGTCTCGTAGGGCGTGCCCGGGCCGAGAACCGCATCGGTGGCCGCGGTGCGAATCACGAAGGTCGTCATCGGGTTGAAGCGCAGCGCCTCCCATACGATCGCGTCGAAGGCCGCTTCCTCGTTGCCGCGCGCAGCACGCAGCGCGCGGGCCGCCACCTCCGGGCGCAGCAGGATCTGCTCGGTCGCGTTGACGATCGCCTGCGACGACGTCTCGATCGCGCCGACCAGCAGGCCACAGACGTTGCTCACGACCTGCTCGGGGTCGAGACCGGAAAGCCCGCCGGCCGTCAGCCGCAGCAGCCGCGACACCGTGTCCTCGCCCGCCGCCTGGTCCCAGGGCCGGCGCGTCGCGAGGAAGCTGCGCACCCAGGCGCGCATCTCGCTGCCGGCCAGGACGCAGGCATCGTGCCGGGCCTTCACGTTCGCGATGTTGTGGAACATGTCCGCCTGCGTGGCCCAGGACCAGCGCAGCATCGTCGCATCGTCGGGGCCGGGGAAACCGAAGCTGCGCTGCACGATGCGCAGCGGCACCAGGCGCGAGACGGTCTGCACGACATCGACCAAAGGCGGGGCGGTGGCGGCGAGCACCTCGGCGGCCGTCGCGGCGGCCAGCGCGCGGATGCCGGGCACGTCGTCCCAGCGCATCAGCGCGCGCATGACGGACTTGTCGCGCCAGTTCTCCTCCGCCCCGTCGCGCCCGAGCATGTACGGCCCGACCGACGGGTCCATCATCGGCGCGTAGGTGACGCGGAAGGTCTCGTTGCGCGACAGCACGTCGATCACGTCCGTCCAGCGGCTGACCATGGTGAAGATCGGCAGTTCGAGCACCGGGCGGTCGGCGCGCAGTTCGGCGAACAGCGTGCGCCAGTTGGCCCGCAGCCGCTGCATGAACAGGCCGGCCCGCGCCGGGTCACCGGGCGGCAGGGCATCGAGCGCGGCGAGGAAGCTCATGCGGTCCCCCTTCGTGGCGTGGCGCGTTTCAGAACACTGGGGCGGAGGGCGGGCTGCGCGGGTCCTGCGGCGCCATGTTCAGCTCGTAGCTGAGCGGGCGGGTGGTGATGAGGCGGAACCGGTCGCCGATGATCTCCAGCGAGAAGAGCCCGGCCGCGGCGCCGTTCGGCGGAACGCAGGCGGGTGTCTCGCCCACGCGGCGGGCGCGCGTGTCGATCGTGCGGGGCCGGCTGTTCTGCCAGTCGATGTTGTCCTTGCTGATGCGCCGTGTGCTGGGGCCGCGGCCGGGCGCGGCGTCGCTGTCCCGCACGCAGATGCCGCGGTTGGCGACCGGGCGGCTGGTCACGTCGCCGTAGCGGCAGGAGCCGTCCGGCGCGCGCGCCCACATCTTGTGGGCGTAGTGGAAGACGCCGGCCTCGTAGCGGATGAAGGCGATGGCGAGGCACTGGTAGTGGCCGAGGACGCGGCGGGAGCGGGCGTCGACGTTGCGGACCTCGCCGAAATAGACCGGATCGCCGCTGTCGGTTGCCCAGAAGCGCAGGCGCGCGGCGATGGCGTCCGGGTCGGTGATCGTCTCGACCTGCGGCGCGGGCGTGGGGCTGCGCTCGACCTGGGCGTGCGCGGCGAACGCAAACGAAAGCGCTGCGACCGTGACTATCGTTGCCTTCAGCATGTGCTTGCTCCCGCTGTTCACCGGCCTGCACGGCACTCGCATCGAGGCTGGAGCATGGCAGCGGAACGGCAAGCCGAATGCGACACGGATCACAGCAGAATCCGGCGCAAGCCAGGCGCATTCATCGGTTTCGTTGTGTGTGCGCGCCTGTCGATCGGGCACGCAACGCGATGGAGCGACTAAACCCCCACCTTCTCCGCCGCCCCCCTGAGGAACCCCCCCAGCGCCGCATGAAACTCCGGCTCCTCCAGCAAGAACGCGTCGTGCCCCTTGTCGCTCGCGATCTCCACGAAGGACACGCTCGCCCCCGCCGCGTTCAGCGCGCGCACCACGGCGCGGCTTTCTGACGTCGGGAACAGCCAGTCGCTGCTGAAGGACGCCAGGAAGAACCGCGTCGCCGTGCCGCGGAAGGCCGCCGACAGGTCGCCCTCGTGCTCCGCTGCCAGGTCGAAGAAATCCATCGCGCGGGTGATGGTCAAATACGCATTCGCGTCGAAGCGCTGCACGAAGGTGCTGCCCTGGTGGCGCAGGTACGACTCCACCTCGAACACGTCCTCCAGGAACGTCAGCGCGGAAGCACCCCGTAGCCGGCGCCCGAATTTCCGCGTCAGCGCCTGCTCGGACAGATACGTGATGTGCGCCACCATCCGCGCCACCGCCAGGCCGCGCGCCGGGATGCGCCCGGCTTCCCAGTACCGCCCGCCGGCATAGTCCGGGTCGCCATGGATCGCCTGGCGGCCGACCTCGTGGAAGGCGATGTTCTGCGCCGAATGATGCGCCGCGCAGGCGATGGGCGCGGCCGCCAGCACGGCGTCCGGATAGGTCGCCGCCCATTCCAGCACCTGCATCCCGCCCATCGACCCGCCGATCACGGCCAGCCAGCGCGACACGCCCAGGTGGTCCATCAGCCGCTTCTGCGCGCGCACCATGTCGCGGATGGTCACCTGCGGGAAATCCGTCCCCCAGGGCCGCGCGTCCGTCATCTCGGACCGCGGCCCGGTCGAGCCCATGCACCCGCCCAGCACATTGGCGCAGACGATGAAATACCGGTCGGTATCCAGCGGCTTGCCGGGGCCGACGATGCTCTCCCACCAGCCCGGCTTGCCGGTGATGGGGTGCGGTTCGGCCAGGTACTGGTCTCCGGTCAGCGCGTGGCAGACCAGCAGCGCGTTGGTCCTGGCGGCGTTCAGCCGGCCATAGGACCGGTAGGCCACCACCAGCGGCGCGACCACGGCGCCGCAATCCAGCGGCAGGCCGTCGGCGAAGACGACATGCTGGTGGTCCACCTCCGGCAAGGGGGCGATGGCCTGGGACATAGGGCAGGATGCTTAGGGCCGGCGGGGCGGCGCCGCAACGGTGTCGGGCGCGGCATCGCCGAACCGTGCCGGGCGCAGCTTCGCCGCGACGGTGCCGGGCGCGCCTTCGCCGCGACGGTGCCGGGCGCGGCTCCGCCGCGACGGTGCCGGGCGCAGCTTCGCCGCGACGGTGCGGGGCGCAGCTTCGCCGCGACGGTGCCGGGCGCAGCTCCGCCACGCCGTGCCGGGCGCGGCTGGTGCCACACGCGGCGGTGTCCGGGCGGCCATGCGCGCGCACAGCCTTGGCGCCCCGCGCGAGCCCGTCTATTGCAACCGGTACCGCATTGCTCCGGGTACGGACTTCACAAGCGCCCATGCCAGACACCTCGCCCGCCGCCCCCGCCGAGGCCGACATCGCCGCGCTCCGCGCCGAGATCGATGCGCTCGACGACGCCATGCACGACCTGCTGATGAAGCGGTCCGCCGTGGTGGCACGCCTGGCCGGCAGCCGGGCCAAGGGCGGCACCACCCCGCTGCGCCCGGGGCGCGAGGCCGCGGTGCTGCGCCGCCTGCTGGACCGCCACACCGGCCCGCTGGCGCGCGAACGCCTGGTGCGCATCTGGCGCGAGGTCTTCATGGCCAGCACCGCCATCCAGGGGGCTTTCTCCGTCGCGGTGCATGCGCCCTCCCCGCAATCGGGCCATGCGCGCCTGGCGCGCGAGCATTTCGGGCCGATCGCGGCGATCCGCGTGCATCCCACCCCGGCGCGCGCGCTGGCGGCGGTGACGGATGGCGAGGCGTCGGTCGCCGTGCTGCCGGCGCCGGCGGAACAGGAAGCCGGCGCGGGCAGCGCGTGGTGGGCGCGGCTGGAAGTGCCGAAGCTCCAGGTCGTGGCCCGCCTGCCCTTCGTGAGCGAACCCGGGGGCGGCCCCGGCGCCCTGGTGGTGGCCCCTGTCGATCCCGACCCGTCCGGGGAGGACCGCACGCTGCTGCTGCTCGAGGCCGAGGCCGGTGCGCCGCGCGGGCGGATCGCCGCCACGCTGGCCGAGGCCGGGTTGGATGCGCCGTCGCTGATCGTCGCGCGGGTCGGCCAGGCGACGCTGGCGCTGGCCGAGATCGAGGGCTTCCTGCGCGCCGACGATGCGCGCCTGGCGTCGCTGCCCTGGGCACGGCGCACCATCCTCGGCGCCTATGCCGCGCCGGTTGCCGGAGACGCCGCATGAGCGTGATGCCCCGCCCCTCGATCCTGAGCGTCGAACCCTATGTCGGTGGCGAATCCAAGATCCCGGGCGTGAACCGGATCGTGAAACTGTCCTCCAACGAGGGCGCCTTCGGCCCGCCGCCCGCCGCCATCGCGGCGATCCAGGCGATGGCCAGCGAGGCGCATCGCTACCCCGATGGCGGAGCCAAGGCGATGCGCGAGGCGATCGGCGCGCGCTTCGGGCTGGACCCCGCGCGCATCGTGGTGGGCAACGGGTCGGACGAACTCATCGCGCTGCTCATCCTCGCCTATGGCGGGGAGGGCACCGAGCTGGTGATGAGCGCGCACGGCTTCATGATGTACGACATCACCGGGCGCTGGGCCGGCTGCCGCATCATCAAGGTGCCCGAGCGCGGGTTGTGCGCGGATATCGACGGCATGCTGGCGGCGGTCGGGCCGCGCACGCGCCTGGTGTTCCTGGCGAACCCCAACAACCCGACCGGGTCGATCCTGCCACAGGCCGAGGTGGACCGGCTGCGCGCAGGGCTGCGCGACGACATCCTGCTGGTGCTGGACAGCGCCTATGCCGAATACGTCACGCGGCCGGGATATGATGCGGGGGCGAAGCTGGTCGATGCGTCCGGCACCACGGTGATGACGCGCACCTTCTCCAAGATCTTCGGGATGGGCGGGATGCGGCTGGGCTGGTGCTACGCGCCGGCGCCGGTGATCGACGTGCTGTCGCGCGTGCGCGGGCCGTTCAACGTGAATGCGGCGGCGATGGCGGCAGGGATCGCGGCGCTGGCACAGAAGGGCTGGGTCGAGCAGTCGGTGGCGCACAACACCGAGTGGCGCGGCAAGGTGGCGGCCGCGCTGGAAGCCGCCGGCATCAAGGTCTGGCCGAGCGAAGGCAATTTCCTGCTGGTCGATTTCGGCACGCCGGCGAAGGCAAAGGCCGCGGATGATTCGCTGAAGGCGCGCGGGCTGATCGTGCGCGCCATGGGCGGCTACGGCCTGCCCGCCTGCCTGCGCATCACCATCGGCACCGCCGAGGAATGCACCATGGTCATCGAGGCGCTGACCGCCTTCATGCATGGCTGAGCCGGTCTTCGAACGCCTGTGCCTGGTCGGCATCGGGCTGATCGGGTC
>LNFM01000399.1_pt1 | contig 107972 bp, 77 predicted proteins | sample 596031 | NCBI WGS metagenome assembly LNFM01 (sample SAMN04254537, study PRJNA301005) | activated carbon metagenome | isolation source: dual media filters at the Ann Arbor, Michigan drinking water treatment plant | place: USA: Ann Arbor
CCCGTGGGTCGGGCTCCGCCCGACGCCTGCGTTCCTGGATGCGCCCCCGTGCCCAAGCCATCGCCGCGTCGAGCGATGCTCGACCCACGAAGGGTCTTTGCGATTGGATGCCTCGGCGCTGAAAACACCCCCGGTGGGTCGGGCTCCGCCCGACGCCCGCGTTCCTGGATTCGCCGCTGCGCCCAAGCCCACGCAGCGTCGAGCGATGCTCGACCCACGAAGGGCCTCGCCACTGGATTCCTCGGTTCTGGAAACAATCCCCGTGGGTCGGGCTCCGCCCGACGCCCGCGCTCCTGGATTCGCCCCTGCGCCCAAGCCATCGCCGCGTCGAGCGATACTCGACCCACGAAGGGCCCTCGGGACTGGCACCTCCGGCGCCGAGAACCGCCCTTGCCACCCGCAGACCGCGCGCAGGAAGAGGCCATAATCCGAGCCAGCTGGGCCCCATTGCCGCGCCGATGCGCACCCCCGGAGATCCCCCGATGCCCCAACGCAAGGAAGTCACCCCTGCCCTGACACGAGCGCTCGCCGACTACGCGGAACTGCCGCTCGGTGCCGATCGCGAAGCCATCGTCACGCCGATCCTCGAGGCGTGGGTACTGGACGCCAACGAACTGAGCCGCAAGATGAGCGCCGAGCAATACATGACCCTCGTGCCTGCCACCGTCTTCACGCATCCGGTCGAGCCGGAGGAGGGACAGCCATGAGCACCGCCGACCTGCTCGACCTCTCTCTGGCACAAGCCGCCCGCCTGGTCCGCACGCGCGAGGTGTCACCGCTGGAACTCGTCGACGCCTGCCTCGCGCGCATCGACGCCGTGGACAGCCGCCTCGCCGCGTACATCACCGTCTTCGCGGAAGAAGCACGCAGCGTCGCGAAGGCGGCCGACACGATGCTTCGCGCGGGCTACGACCTCGGCCCGCTGCACGGCGTGCCGGTGAGCCTGAAGGACAACGTGGCCGTACGCGGCACGCGGACCACCGCCGGCAGCAAGGTGCTGGAGAACTGGATTCCCGACCACGACGCCACCGTCACCGAGCGTCTCCGCCGCGCCGGCGCGATCCTGCTCGGCAAGCTGAACATGCACGAGTTCGCGTGGGGCGGCACCTCCGACAACCCGCACTACGGCGCCGTGCGCAACCCGTGGAACACCGATCGATTCCCCGCGGGGTCCAGTGGTGGATCCGGCGCCGCGGTCGCCGCACGCATGTGCTACGGCGCCATCGGGACCGACACCGGCGGATCGATCCGTCTGCCGTCGGCCATCAACGGCGTCGTCGGCATTCGCCCCACTTATGGACGCGTGAGCAACCACGGCATCATCCCGCTCGCGTGGAGCATGGACACCGCGGGCCCGATGACCCGAACCGTCGAGGACTGCGCGCTCATGTTCGGCGCGATCGCGGGTCACGATCCGAAGGATCCGACGACGTCGCGCGCCCCGACGTCCGACTATCTGGCGGACCTCGGCGCCGGCATCGACGGCCTGCGCATCGGCGTGGTGCCCGGCTACTTCTTCCACCATCTGCAGCCGCCGGTGCACGCCGCGGTGATGTCGGCGCTCGACACATTGAAGGGCCTCGGCGCGAGGATCGTCGACGTCGACATCGACAACATCCACGGCAACATCTCGGCGCAGCTCACGATCGAATCCGCCGAGCCGAGCACGTACCACCAGCGCTGGCTGCGCGAGCAACCGCAGAACTACGGCGCCGACGTGCGCACGCTCCTCGAGGTGGGCGAGATGCTGCTCGCGACCCACTACCTGCAGGCGCAGCGCTATCGCACCCTGCTGCGCAACGAGTTCATGGAGGCGTTCCGCAAGGTCGACGTGTTCCTCTGCCCCACGCTGCCCTTCACCGCCACGCGCGTGGGCGAGATGAAGGTCGTCATCGAGAACGGCGTCGAGGAGGACATGCTCTCGGCGATCATGCAGTACACCGGCGTCCCGAGCCTGACCGGCCTGCCGTCGCTGAACGTGCCGTGTGGCTTCGACCCCGACGGTTTGCCGATCGGAATGCAGATCATCGGCAAGCCGTTCGACGAGGCGAAGCTGTTCCGGGTGGGGGCGGCGTATCAGGGGGTGACAGCGTTTCATACGATGGCGCCGAGGCTGTGATGTGGCATGGCGAACGCCCGGCCGTTGTTCTGCGACACGCGGAGGCAACGCATGGCAATGGCTCGAGTCTCCCTCGGTGACCGCATTGTCCGCGACGCCCGGATCCTTCGTTCCGCCGCCAAGACGTCAGCCGACAGTTTCGATGTCTGCATGTCGACGAAGGCACTCGCATTCGCGTGCGGTCCTGATGTGCGTTGCGCACATGGCGGCCCGGACCTTCGCGCCATCGGTCCTTGGGCTTGCCGTCGCGATCGAGCGAACGCATCAGATTCTCCCTGGCAGATCGGACAGCCGACGTCGACACGGTGCTGGCGTTCTGAGCGGGCATTCGAGAGCCGCGCAATGAAGGCGCGCGAGAGCGGCATGCCGGACGAAGAGTGGTGGGATTCCTTCTTCGACCCGGACCGTCTGCTGCAGCGTCTTCTGCCCGCACACGATATGGACGGCGCGGTCGTCGAGTTCGGAGCCGGATACGGAACGTTCACGATTCCGGCGGCACGCATGACGTCGGGCATCGTGACCGCGCTCGACATCGAGCCAGCGATGGTGGATCACGTCCGTCGGAAGGTCGAGGCGGATCGACTGCCGAACATCCGGCCAGTGCTTCGCGATGTCGTCGCAGACGGAACCGGCATCGAAGACGGCTCACAGGTGCACGCGATGATCTTCAACCTGCTGCACCTCGAGGATCCCGTCGCACTGCTTCGCGAGGCGCGGCGAACGCTGGCCGTCGGGGGAACCGTCTCGGTGCTCCACTGGCGTAGTGACATTCCGACACCGCGCGGCCCGTCACTCGCCATCCGCCCGTCGCCCGCCCAGTGCGCGGAGTGGATGCAGGACGCAGATCTTGTCGACGTGCGGGCTGTCGCTGTCGAGGACATCTGCCCTTACCATTTCGCCCTGTTGGGCTCACGACCCGCGTCCGCCGTCTGACAGAACCACGCGTGATCTGCGATACGAGGAGAAGCGACATCCATGGACTCGAAGGCGCACTGGGAAACGGTCTACACGACGAAGGATCCGACCGAGGTCAGCTGGTATCGCCCGCATCTCGAAACCTCGCTCCAGCTTATCGAGGAGGCGGCCGGCGGATACGACGCCCGGATCATCGATGTCGGTGGCGGTGAATCGACGCTCGTCGACGATCTGTCTGCGGCGGGCTACCGCGAACTGTCGGTACTGGACATCTCGCGAACCGCACTCGACGTGGCAAAGGCCCGCATGGGCGACTCGGGGGATGCAGTCCAGTGGCTCTGCGGCGACGTCACGTCGATAGCCCTGCCGCGTCACCACTACGATGTCTGGCACGACCGTGCGGTGTTCCACTTCCTGACCGACGCCACGTCTCGGGCGGCCTACGTCCGTCAGGTGGCACTTGCCGTGAAGCCTGGCGGACACGTCATCGTCGCGACATTCGGTCCGGAGGGGCCCACCAAGTGCAGCGGGCTCGACGTCGTGCGCTATGCGCCCGATGCCCTGCACGATCAGTTCGGTCCCGCCTTCGCGCTCGAGAAGCACACGACCGAACTGCATCGGACGCCGGCGGGTTCGGTGCAGCAGTTCACCTACTGTTATTGCAGAGTCGCGTCGACGCTGACCTGATGGCGTGATGCATGGCAGGGCCCTGGAGCGGTGTTGCACGGGGGGATAGTAGGGCCCCTCTCCAGGCGCTGCGGAGTACCTGCGTGTGCATCAACGCTGAACTCGTCGGAAGATCCGTGCGCTTCCTCGCCCTTCACCGTCGCTCGACACCGATCCATCGGATGAACGAGATCAGGTCATCTCGTTCCTCTCGGCTGGGCGCGTTCTGGTCCGAGGCGGCCGGAGCGCGGCAGGTGTGCCGCAGGCCGAGGAATTGGTCTTCGACGCCAAGCTGCAGCGGTTCATTCCTGTGCTTCCCAGCGAGTGCTGGTCAGCCGTGAAGGCCCTGCAGGTCCAGCCTGTTCACGCCGGAATCTCCGCCCGCAGCCCCGGCACCTTCTGCAAGCGCCGGTCATTGGTGAGAAAGAGCACATCATCGGCAAGTTCAAGCGCGCTGGAGACCTGGAGGGCGTCCGGCGTTCTCAGTCCGTGATTGGCACGAAGCACAGCAGCACGCTCGACCACCGCGGCCGTGAGCTCGACGACTGTCAGTTGTCCGGCCTCGAAAAAGGGCCGGTATTCGTCCGCCAAGGCCTGATCCTTGTCGCGGAATGGCTTGACCATGCATTCCAGAAAGCTCAGACGGGATACGGCGAAGACGGCGTCCGGGGCTTCTTTACGCAGCGCTCGCAACCGCTCCATCAGACGGGTGTGGAAGGGGGCGGGCGCCTCGATCCAGTAGATGACGATGCAGGCATCGAGGAACAGGATCACCGCTAAGCGCTCCAGGCATCGCGCTCGATGCGCAGTTGCTCGTCGATGTCCTTCTTGGATCGGGTTCCCCGTGCTGATCGTTCGACCAGCTCCCACAGCCCGCGCCGCTCGATGAGCCGAACGTAGTCGTCCTCGCGCAGCACCACGTAGCAAGGACGATTGTTCTTGATGACGTGGACCGGACCGTCCTTCAGCAGATCGTCGAGGGCGGAGATGCCCCGTCGTTTGATTTCCTGCGCCGGGATGGTTCTCATTGTCGGGACCTCATTCAGTACCTGAAACGGTACTAACTCTAGTCTCGTCAAGTGCGAAGAGCCAGCCCGTCACGCGCTCTGCGGTCGGCCATCTGACGCGCTCTGGCTGCCGCGCTCTGGGGTCGGACCTACGCAACCATCTGACCTCTCGGAGAAATGCCCGCAGAAACCCCTTGCTTCCGGGCTTAGAGCACTGTTTTTTGCCCCGAAATGGTCCGGCTCCGAAGAAGCGCCGAGTGGGTCACGCAAGCTATGGGGCCACGTCTTGCCTCTTCCCGCAAGCGCCAGCTCACCACCCACACCTGCCAGCGCCGCCCGCCTCCTCACCTCCCGCACCGAGGCCCACGGCACCGCGAAGGCTCGCACCACCACCTTCGAGTACCAGAGCGGCACGAACCTGCTCACCGCCACCGTGGATCCGCTATCGCGGCGGACGGAGATGGTCTACGACGCCATGGGCAACGTGACCACGCTGCGCACGCTGGCCGGCACGCCCGGCCAGATGACGCAGACCTTCACCTGTTCGCGCCAATGGCAAGCAGCTTCTCCTTGCCACCGAACCGGTACTTGAGCCGCCAGTACTTCCCGCCGTTGGGCTTCACGAGCAAGTACAAGCCGCCACCATCGGAGAGCTTCTGATTGGTCTCGCCGGGCTTCGCGGTCTTGCGTTCGAGTGCGGTCAGAGGCATTGGGGGTATCTCCGACTGGGGGTACCAGATATACCCCCAGATGTACCCCCAGCTCGCAACGGAACGCCGAAGACAATGCCGGACCTCGGAACGGGCGTTTCCCCTATGAGGATCGGCCTTTTCCGGACATTTCTGGACGTTCTTGGAAGTGTTCTTGGTGCCGGGAGGGGGAATCGAACCCCCACGATGTTTCCACCGGCGGATTTTGAGTCCGCTGCGTCTACCAGTTCCGCCATCCCGGCTGGGAGGGAGCCGGATTATCGCCTACGCGGCTGGCGCGCGAAAGCACTGGTGACGGCGCGCTGGTCCGCGTTCTCCTTCGTTCCGGCGTGCGCATCGAGCGTGCTACCAGCGCCACAGAGCCCTCCGATGCCGCGACGCAGCATCTCGATTGACCCAAATCAACGATTGCGAAGTGGGTCAGGCGTCTACTGGTTGCGGAGAAGTCGTCGGTGTCGATGAAACCGGCACCAAGCGCCTCGATCGCGTTCCGTCGATGGGCTGCGTTCCATGGGGCACAGCATCGGTGGACCCCACCCGCCCGGGAGGAACATCATGAAGACCGTGTTGACCGCAGGACTCGCCGCAGCCACGTTGTTCGCCGCTGGTGCCTGGGACGCCCTCGCGCAGACTGCGCCCGACGCCGCCTCGCGCGAAGCCGCGAAACGCCTCGCCACCGGGATGTGCATGACCTGTCATGGAACGCAGGGCGCTGGCGACAACCCGCTCGTGCCGCGTCTGGCTGGACAGCAGAAGCAGTATCTCGAGGCGCAACTGAAGGCGTTCCGCCGCCAGAACCGGGGGGACCCTGAGGCGCACGATTTCATGTGGGGGATCGCCGCAACGCTCGACGACAACATCGTCGAGGGACTGGCGCACTACTACGCGTCCCAGCCACCCATGAAGGGCGTGCCGGGCGATCCGGCGGTCATGTCAGCGGGGCGCGACTTCTACGAGCGTGGCCGTGCCGACAAGGGCATCCCTGCCTGTGCGACCTGCCACGGCATGGATGCCGAGGGCCACACCGTGTTCCCGCGGCTGGCCGGGCAGTACGGCCAGTACCTGTCGCGGCAGATGCAGATGCTGCGCAACCGCCTGCGCGATTCGCCGGTGATGCACGGGGTGGTGAAGGACCTCAGCGACGAAGACATCTTCTCGCTGGCTACCTACCTGCAGTCGAAGTAGGAGCCGTCGAAACAACCGCGGCCGGCGCGATGCTCTGCGCCGGCCGCGGCGACGTTCACCCGGGACCAGGCGTACGCCTGGTCAGCGGTGACCACCCGACTTCAGATGGCCGTAGCGCTTCACGCGGATGTCGGCCTGGGCCTGGTGCCCCGCGAAGCCTTCGATGGCGCAGAGCCGCGAGCAGTACTCGCCGATCATCGCCGAGGCTTCCGGCTTCACCTTCTGGTACGTGCACGTCTTGATGAACTTGCCGACCCACAGTCCGCCCGTGTAGCGCGCAGCCTTGCGCGTGGGCAGGGTGTGGTTGGTGCCGATCACCTTGTCGCCGTAGCTCACGTTCGTTTCGGGGCCCAGGAAGAGCGCGCCGTAGTTGGTCATGTTCTTCAGGAAGTAGTCGGGGTCCTTCGTCATGACCTGCACGTGCTCGGACGCGATGCGATCGGCCTCGATCACCATCTCCTCGTACGTGTCGCACACGATGACCTGTCCGTAGTCGCGCCACGCCTGGCCGGCGACGGCGGCGGTGGGAAGCGTCTTCAGCTGGATCTCGATCTGCGCCATCGTGTCGTGCGCGAGCTTCTCGGAATTGGTGAGCAGGATCGCCGGCGAGTTGGGGCCGTGCTCGGCCTGACCCAGCAGGTCGGTCGCGCAAATCTCGCCGTCGACGGTCTCATCCGCGATCACGAGGGTCTCGGTCGGGCCTGCGAAGAGGTCGATGCCGACCCGGCCCGCGAGCTGGCGCTTGGCTTCGGCCACGTAGGCGTTGCCGGGGCCCGCGACCATGTCGGTCGCCTGGATGGTCTCGGTGCCCACCGCCATCGCTGCAATGGCCTGGACGCCGCCCAGTGCGTAGATCTCGTCGGCGCCGGCGAGGTACATGGCGGTCACGATGGCCGGCGACGGCTTGCCCTGGAAGGGCGGCGCACACGCGATCACGCGCGGCACGCCGGCAACCTTGGCCGTGAGGATGGTCATGTGGGCCGACGCCACCAGCGGGTACTTGCCACCGGGCACATAGCAGCCCACCGAGTTCACGGGCAGGTTCTTGTGGCCGAGGATGATCCCGGGGAGGGTTTCGACCTCGACGTCCTTCATCGAGTCACGCTGGATCTGCGCGAAGTTCCGGATCTGTGTCTGCGCGAACTTGATGTCGTCGACGTCGCGTGGCGAGAGCGCCTTCACGTTGGCCTCGATCTCGGCCTGGGTCAGCCGGAAGGACGGCGGGGACCACTTGTCGAACTTCTCGGACATCTCGCGCACGGCGGCGTCACCGCGCTTCTCGACGTCGGCGATGATCCCTTCCACCGTGGCCCGCACCTTCGCCTGCTCGGCCGCGTCGTCCGCGGCGCTGATGCCCTGCTTGAGAAAACGCACCATCTCGATGATCTCCATGCCCCGGTTGTCGGGGTTTGCAAAACCCGGCTTCTAACACGCTTTCGGGGCACGGGGCCAGCGGCGATGTCGGTGGTGAATCCGAAGCGGGGGGCATCGCGTACATCGGGTGGCGAGGCGACGCCCTTGCAGGAGCGGGCCATGCCCGCGAAACCTGTGGATCCAAGGATGCCCCGCACTCCGGACCATCGCTTTCGCGGGCATGGCCCGCTCCTACAACATCCACATCCATCTGCGCCACGCACTCTCCGTCCAACCATCCGTCCACCTCACCGAGACCACACCATGATCCGCATACTCGCCGCCCTCGCCTTCTTCTGCCTCGCCGGCTTCGCTCTCGCTGCCGGCACCCCCTTCGAACAGGCGCCGTTCGATGCTGCCCGCAAGGCGGGCAAGCCGGTGGTCGTCATGGTCTACGCCGAGTGGTGCCCCACCTGCCGGAAGCAGGACCCGGCCGTCGAGGCCGTCCTGAAGTCGCCCGAGTTCGCGCAGTTCGAGCTGTTCCGCGTCGACTTCGACATGCAGGACGAAGTCCTCAAGGCGCTGCGCGTGTCTCGGCAGAGCACGCTCATCGTCTACAAGGGTGATAAGGAGGTCGTGCGCTCCACGGGCGAGACGCGACCGGACGCGATCGCCGCCCAGTTCCGCAAAGCGCTGTAGGGCACGACGCGATGGCGCTTCCGCTGGCCACCTACGGGCTCGCCGCCGTGGCGGGTGGCCTCTCCACATTGTCGCCGTGCGTGCTGCCGCTCGTACCGATCATCGTCGGCACGGCCGCGGCGACGCACCGGCTCGGGCCGGTCGTCCTCGCGGCCGGGCTGGCGGTGTCGTTCACGGTGCTCGGGGTGCTGGTCACGGCGTTCGGCGCCGCGCTGGGGCTGACCGGGCAGGGGCTTCGGATGGCCGCTGCGCTGCTGCTGGTGGTCTTCGGCGCAGTCCTGCTGTCGGAGGCGCTGCAGGCGCGCTTCGCCCTGCTGGCGTCACGCGCCTCCGGAGCTGGGCAGACGGCACTGGGCCGGTTCGAGCCGCGCGGCCTCACGGGTCAGGCACTGCTCGGACTGCTGCTCGGCGTGGTCTGGAGCCCCTGCGTCGGGCCCACGCTGGGCGCGACGATCACGCTGGCGAGCCAGGGGGAGGATCTCGGTCAGGCGGCACTCGTGATGCTCGTGTTCGGCATCGGGGCGGGGGTGCCGCTGGTGGTGCTGGGTCTCCTGTCCACCGCGGTCCTGAAACGGGTCCGCGGGCGACTGCTGGAGGCAGGCAAGCGTGGCAAGCGATTCCTCGGCGGGGTGCTGCTGCTGGCCGGTCTCGCGATCCTCACCGGTGCCGACAAGCGCTTCGAGATCTGGGTGCTGGATCACGCGCCGACCTGGTTGATCGACCTCACCACGGCCATCTGAGGCTCGGTCAGCGGAGCACGCCTGCGTCGCGTTCGCGGCGGCCACCCTGATCGTTCCGATTGCGATGCGAAGCGGCAGCGGCGAGCCCGGTGTTGACCTGCCGTCCCGCGTGCCCGCGGTTGGCGTCGAACTCGTCGAGGGTCGCCTGGAGCTGGAGGCGGACGATCACCGTCGGGAGGCAGCCGACGACGGCGACTGCCACGACGACAAGACGCCAGCCCCAGGTTGGAAACGTCACCCGCGGCCGACGGAAGAGATGGAGTTGGATCGGTTTCATCATTCGCTGACCTGATTGCAGTGTTTGAAGTACTTTCCCCCCGACGTTGCCGGCATTGGGCCCGCCGCCCACTCGAAGCATTTCCGAGGTCGAGACACTAGTGCCCCTCGTGCGGACCCGGCTTCCGGACCTGCATCGTCGAGGCGTCCGCCGGCGGGCCTTCCTGCCGGACCGCGCCCACCTCGCCGCCGGTCCATTCGCGGGCCACGGTGCCCGCGGGATGGTCGTACCAGCCCGGCACCTCATGGGCGTCGGACGCCAGCCCCTCGCGCACCTTCACGGTCGTGAACATCCCGCCCATCTCGATGGGGCCGAAGGGGCCCTCGCCCGTCATCATGGGCAGGGTGTTCTCGGGCAGCGCCATCTGCATGTCGGCCATCTCGGCCATGCCCGTCTCGCCCATCACCATGTACCCAGGCGCGATGCCGCGGATGCGCTTCACGAGCCCCGCGTGATCGACGCCGATCATGGTCGGCACGCGATGTCCCATGGGGCCCATTGTGTGATGCGATTTATGACAATGGAGCGACCAGTCCCCCGGGTCCCGAAAGACGCATTCGACGGCGCGCATCGCACCCACCGGCATGTCGACCGTGACCTCGGGCCAGCGGGCGGCGGGCGGCACCCAGCCCCCATCGGTGCACGTCACGAACAGTTCGGTACCGTGGATGTGTATCGGGTGATTCGTCATCGTCAGGTTGCCCATGCGGATGCGCAGCCGCTCGCCGACGCCGCAGACGAGCGAGTCGATGCCCGGGAAGGCGCGGCTGTTCCACGTCCAGAGGTTGAACTCGGTCATGGTCGCCACGCGCGGGGTGTAGCTGCCAGGATCGATGTCGTAGGCGTTGATGAGGAAGACGTAGTCGCGGTCCACCACGTGCTCCGCGGGGTTCCGCGGATGGACGACGATGGCGCCCATCATCCCCATCGCCATCTGCACCATCTCGTCGGCGTGCGGGTGGTACATGAAGGTGCCCGACTTCCGCATCTCGAACTCGTAGACGAAGGTCTTGCCGGGGTCGATCTGCGGCTGCGTGAGACCGCCCACGCCGTCCATCCCGTTGGGCAGCAGGATGCCGTGCCAGTGGATCGTCGTGTGCTCGGGCAGGCGGTTGGTCACGAAGATGCGGACGCGGTCGCCCTCGACGCACTCGAGCGTGGGGCCCGGCGACTGGCCGTTGTAGCCCCACAGGTTGGCCTTCATGCCCGGCGCGATCTCGCGCACGACCGGCTCGGCGACGAGGTGGAACTCCTTCCACTCGCCGTTGCGTCGCCACGGCAGCGTCCAGCCGTTCAGCGTGGTGACGGGGCGGTACGGAACGCCATCGAAGGGTGCGAGGGGCGGGCGCGTCGCGGCACCGGCGTGCGTTTCGATCTCGGGCAGGCCTGCGAGTGCAGCGCGGCTGACGGCCATCGTCGCCAATCCGGTGGCGGCAGAGCCGCGGAGGAAATGTCTGCGGTCCATGGGGTCAGTCCTGATGATGTTGGTGATCGTGGGCGGGTGCGGACGGAGCGGCGGGCGGCATGGGCACGACTGGTGGAACAGGTGCCGAAGCAGCCGCCGAGGTCGGTGACGACAGGCGCCCGCCCAATGCCAGCCGCAGTTCGGCCTCGGCCAGCCAGAAGTCGCGCAGGGCTTCGTTGAAACCCTGCGCCGCGCGGACCTGCTCACGCGCATCCGCCAGCAGCTCGAACACGCTGATCAGCATCCCGTTGTAGCGCCGCAGGCTCTCGTCCGCGATGCGCAGGGCCACGGGGACGACGGTGCGCCCGTATCGATCCGCGACATCCCAGGCCGCCTCGTAGCCGGCGTGGACTTCGCGAACCTCCGAACGGGCATCGAGCGCGACTTCAGCCACGCGCGCAACGGCGCGCATGTAGGTCGCTTCCGCGCGGGCGACGCGGCTCGTGCCCCAGTCGAAGAGCGGCAGCTCGATGCTGATCTGGTAGCCCTTCTTCACGGCGTCACCCTGCTCCAGGACGGTCGCCGGCCCCAGTTCGAGCGCGTTCACGAAGCGGGTTGCGCGGGTGAGCCCCAGCGAGCGGGCGGTGGCCTCGGCGCTCCGCTTCGCCGCGAGGACATCCAGTCGCTGGTCGAGCGCGACGGCCTCCAGCGGAGCGAGTGCGTCGACCGTCGGCGGCAGCGGCGGAAGAGCTTCCGCGAGGACGAACCGCGGCGGCATGTCGCCGAACCCCATCCAGCGGGCGAGCCGCACGCGCGCGGCCGTCGATGCGCCCTCCGCACGGCGAAGCTGCAGACCCGTCTCGGCTGCGAACGCCTGCTCGCGGAGCGCGTCCAGACGCGGCGCGTTGCCGACCACGACCATCCTGCCGGCCAGCTCCGATGCGGCCTCGGCAGCGTCGTGCACCTGCTTCAGGTACGCCACGTTGGCGGCGGCGGCCACGGCTTCGACCCACGCACGACGGGTGTGCGCGGCGTGCCGGACCACCCGGTCCGCCACCTCGAGCTTCACGGCCTCGAACCGCTCCCCCTCCATGCGCATGGTGGCCGGCATCGTGAGCAGAGCGACGATGGGCAGCGTGAACGAGGTCTCGTACTTGAACGCATCGTCCGATCGGGTGCGCATCGTCGAGAAGCTCGGGTTGGGCAAGCGGCCGGCCTGCGCGACGTCGGCCTCGGCGATTCCCAGCTCGGCATAGGCCACCTGAAGGCCGGGGTGATTGACCACCGCCACGGCCACGGCAGCGTCGGCATCGAGTGGTTTGGCGAGATGGGCGGCCACCACCTCGCGGACATGCGCACGATCGGCGTCCGACCGCGCCCAGGTGAGCGGCGCATCGACGCGGTCCGCGACCCTGCGCCGGACATCGCCGAAGCCATGATCGGGAGTGACTGTGCTGCAACCCAAGAGGACGAGCATGGGCAGGAAGACGGCGCCGACCAGGCGGTCGATGCGCCACGGCGCGCGCGATGGCAGCGCCAGCAAAGGGATGAGCCCCATGGAAAAACCTCCGATGGTCAGCCGCGCCCACGATGGACGCGGCGTCGCCGCCTGCGCGCACCTCGATGGGTGCACGGGCTGACGACCAACCGGTGGCGCACGTCGTCGCCGCCGGACCAGGCACTCAGGAGAGTGCGTTCATCGGGCGATGCAACGGAGGTCGGAAGAGGACTTCAGGGATGAACGAGAGGAAGGTGGCCGGGACTGCTGCCTCGAGCACGGGTGCGAAGGCAATCTTCAGTGCGGCGACGTCCAGCGGTATCGCCGAGGCGCAGGCGAGATGGCAGAGCCCGCACTGGCTGCAGTCGTCTGCGGATGCAGGCGTGGAATCCGCGGGAGACTCGACCATGGCAGCGTGCCCCGCATGCCGTGCATGGTCGGCACCGTGGTCGCCATCGTCACCATGACCCATCGAAGCCGCATGAGTCGACGCCGCATGAGCCGACACCGCGTGAGCCGACGCCGCACCGGTCGCCGGCCCACAGAACGGCATGGCCACGGCGGCCAGCACCTTCAACGGCAGGCAGGCGAGCAGAAGCAGGACGACGAAGATGCGAAGACGACTCATGCGGCGAGTCTAGGCCTGGAACGGCGATCGGGGCAATGCGCGATATCTGCACGCGTCGCCCCGACGCCCCGGTGCGATCACGCGTTGGCAGCGAGCCTCGGTCGCGCACCGGCAGCCACGAGGGCCTGATCGATGTCCTCGAGGATGTCGTCGATGTGCTCGATCCCGATCGAGAGGCGCACGAGGTCGTCCGACACGCCGGCCTTGAGGGACTCCTCGGGCGTGAGCTGGCGGTGCGTGGTGCTCGCCGGATGGCACGCGAGCGACTTCGCATCGCCGATGTTGACCAGACGCGTGACCAGCTTCAGCGCGTCGATGAAGGCCGAGGCGGCCTCGACGCCACCCTCGATGCCGAAGCTGAGGATGCCGGACGCGCGGCCGTTCAGGTACCGATCGGCCAGCGCCTTGTAGCGATCGCCTTCCAGGCCGGCGTAGCGCACCCATTTCACCTGCTTGTGCGCGGCGAGGTGCTTCGCGACGGCGAGCGTGTTGTCGACGATGCGGTCCATGCGGATCGCGAGCGTCTCGATGCCCTGCAGGATCAGGAAGCTGTTGAGCGGCGACAACGCTGCACCCATGTTCCGCAGCGGCACCACGCGCGCCCGGCCGATGAATGCCGCGGGTCCGAGCGCCTCCGTGTACGTCACGCCGTGATACGAGACATCGGGTTCGTTCAGACGGCGGAATCGGGCCTTGTGCTCGGCCCACGGAAACTTCCCGGAGTCGACGATCGCGCCGCCGATGCTGTTGCCGTGGCCGCCGAGGTACTTCGTGAGCGAGTGCACGACGATGTCGGCACCGTGCTCGAACGGACGCAGCAGATAGGGCGTCGCGACCGTGTTGTCGACGATGAGCGGCACGCCGTGCTCGTGGGCGATCTTCGCCAGCGCGGCGATGTCGACCACGTTGCCGCGCGGGTTCCCGATGGATTCGACGTAGACGGCCTTCGTGCGCGCGTCGATGTGCTTCGCGAACGAGGCGGGATCGTCGGAGTCGGCGAACCGCGTGGTGATCCCGAGTTGCGGCAGCGTGTGGGCGAAGAGGTTGTAGGTGCCGCCGTAGAGGGTCGCGGCTGAGACGATGTTGTCGCCGGCCTCGGCGATGGTGAGGATCGCGTAGGTGATCGCAGCCTGACCGGACGCCAGCGCGAGTGCGCCGATGCCGCCCTCCAGCTGCGCAAGCCGCTGCTCCAGCACGTCGGACGTCGGATTCATGATCCGCGTGTAGATGTTGCCCTGCACCTTCAGGTCGAACAGGTCGGCCCCGTGCTGGGTGCTGTCGAAGGCGTAGGACGTCGTCTGGTAGATCGGCACCGCGACCGCCTTGGTGGTGGGGTCGGGCGTGTAGCCGCCGTGAACGGCGATGGTCTCGATTCTTGGCATGGATCGCTCCGTGAGCTTCGGCGACACCCGCCGACTGGAAGCCACGAAGTTAGCCGCGCCGCTTCATTCCAGGAACGAGCACTTTCGAATATCTACATGCCGTTCCGACATGAGCCCGGAATCGCCCGAAACGAAGACCTCATCAAGTCCCTGTTGGCGGCACCGTTATCTCCCGCGGGGCAAGCATCGCCCGTTTCACTGGAGAACACATGAACTTCGATGACGCCGTCTCGGCACACACCAAGTGGAAAATCCGCCTTCGGGCCAACCTCGACGGATCCGGGGAGAAGCTCGACGCCGCCATGGTGGCGCGGGACGACGCTTGCGATCTAGGGAAATGGATCCACGGCGACGGGAGCCGCTTCAAGGCGTTGCCCGAGCACCAGGCGCTTCGCGCTGCCCACGCCAAGTTCCACAAGTGCGCAAGCGAGGTGGTCGCCAGGAACTCGAAGGGTCAGAAGGCCGAGGCCGAGAAACTGATGGCCAACGGCGGAGAGTTTTCAAGGCACTCCACCGAAACGGTCAGCGCCATCATGGCGATGCAGCGCGCCGTCTCGAAGTAGGCCGGCGGTGGGAGACCTCGCAGACGAGGTCTCCCCGGACCGTCACTGCGCGCAGAAGCCGCCGTCCATCAGGACGTCGTTGCCGGTCATGAATGCCGCCTGATCAGAGCAGATGTACAGCGCGAGCGACGCGATCTCGCCGGCCTCGCCCCAACGCTTCATCGGCGTCTGCTCCATCAGCGCCTGATTCTTGGCGGGGTCCGCGCGGAGCGGCGCCGTGAGGTCGGTGGCGATGAACCCTGGGCTGATCGCGACGCACGTGATCTTGTCGTCGACGAGTTCCAGCGCGAGTGCCTTCGTGAGACCAGCCACCGCGTGCTTCGTCGCGGAGTACACGCCGCGACCGGTGCTCGAAACGTGCGCCATGATCGACGTGAGGTTGATGATCCGGCCGTAGCCGCGGCCCTTCATGTGCGGCACGAAGTACTTGCACGCGAGCCACACGCCGGTGATGTTCGTGTCGGTCAGCGCGCGCCATTCTTCCATCGTGAAGTCGATGATGTTCTTGCGGATCGCGGTGCCGGCATTGTTGACGAGGATGTGCACGGCACCGAAACGCGCGACGACATCCTCGGCGAGCTTCTTCACCTGCGCCTCGTCGCGCATGTCGCACGTGAACGCGGCAGCGTCGGCACCAGCGGCCTTCAGCAGCGCGAGCGTCTCGGCGATCTTTTCCTGATTTCGGCCCGTGATGGCCACCTTCGCACCGGCGCCCGCCAGCGCCAGTGCGGTGGCGCGGCCGATGCCGCGGTTGCCGCCGGTCACGACCGCGACGCGGCCTTCGAGAAATCGTCCGTTCATGGGGGGTTCCTTGTTGTTGCAGGGGGATTGGGATCGGGGGAATGGGGGCGGTGGATGGTCTTGCTCTGTGGGTACAGGTCAGTGCATCCACCGCTTTCGCGGGCATGGCCCGCTCCTACAAGGGCATGGCCCGCTCCTACAAGGGCGCGGCCCGCTCCTACAGGGGCAACGCGCCCCCGCCGACACGAGCACTGCGATCAGCGGCCGCTCAGCAGCTTGCCGGTGACGACCCAGCGCTTGCCGTCGAACCGGGTCAGCACCATCTCGCCGATCGGGTTGAAGTCGGTGGGGCTGGTGTTCAGCTTGATGCCTGGCAGGAGCATCGGGAGTTCGAGCTCCTTCAGGTTCGCTGCTTGGCGCATGACGTTCTCGCGGGTCAGGTCATCCCCGCAGGCCTTCAGCACGTGCACGAGCGTCTGCGCCGTGCTGTAGCCGTAGGTGTTGAAGCCATCCAGCGGGTCGGCGCCCTTGTGGTACTTCTTCATCCACTCGTCCCAGACCTTGAACGCCGGATCGTTCTTCCACTGCGGGTCGGTGGCGTCCTTGATGTAGTGGGCGCTCAGGATGCCTGTCGCCTTCTCCAGCCCCGCGGGTACGAGCACTGCCGCGACCGAGATGGAAACGTTCGTCAGGTAGTGCACCGGGCGCCAGCCGATGTCGTGGACCTTGCGGATCACCTGCGCAGCGAACTTCGGCGTCGCGAAGGTCACCAGGACGTCTGCACCGCTCGACTTCAGACTGACGACCTGGGAATCCACCGTCGGGTCCGTCACCTCGTAGGTCTGCTCGGCCACGATGAGCTTTGCGCCCTTCTCGCCCAGCATGCCCTTGAAGCCGACCACGTAGTCCTTCCCGAAGTCGTCGTTCTGGTAGAGAACGGCGATCTTCGCGTCCGGCTTCGTCTCGAGGATGTGCTGCGCGTAGATACGGCCTTCCGCCTGGTAGCTGGGATTCCAGCCCATGGTCCAGGGGAAGTTCTTCGGGTCGCTCCACTTCGAGGCACCGGACGCGAGGAACAGCTGCGGCACCTTCTTCGCGTTGAGGTACTTCTGCGTGGCCGTGTTGGTGGGCGTGCCCAGCGACTGGAAGATCAGCAGGACTTCCTCCTGCTCGACCAGCTTGCGCGTCTGCTCGACCGTGCGAGGCGGGCTGTAGCCGTCGTCGAGGGAGATGAGATTGATCCTGCGGCCGTTCACGCCGCCCTGATCGTTGATCATCGCAAAGTACGCGGCCTCGGCCTTGCCGATCACGCCGTAGGCGGAAGCAGGTCCGCTGTAGGGCATGGTCTGACCGATCTTGATCTCGGTATCCGTGACCCCGGGCCCGTACTTCTTCTGGGCCAGGGCCGGAGAAACCGCGAGGACTGCCGCGGCGATGGCCGCAATGCACGACGCGAAGCGCTTCATGACTCCTCCCTTTGTGGTGTTCCGGACTTTTGCCCGATTATGCCCGAGCACCCCCGCCAACCTCGCCGCTGTCTCGCAGCCCTCAGGTGTGGCCGCCCAGTGCCGATGGAGCGTAGGTCAGGCTTGCTCAGGAAGTGCGCTTCATGGTCCGGATTCTTCTTGTCGTCACGCTCGTGACCGTCGTCACGGCGTCCCGGGCCGACATCTGCCGTTGGCGCGACCCGGAGGGGCGCGTGCACTACTCCGCATTCGCGCCCGAAGGGATGGAATGCGAAAGGACCATGCGTGCACCTCTGCAGACGGCGGGCGCCAGCTCGGCGACGATGCAGGACTATCGCAGCCAGGAGATGGAATTCCGCCAACGCCGCATCGCCCGCATCGACGCCGAGGAGCGCGCGGCGCACGAGAAACGCGAGCGCGACCGCCTGAACGACGCTTGCCGCGAAGCGCGCGGCCGACTTGCCTGGCTGCAATCGGGCGGACGCGTGGCGCGAATCGACGCGTCGGGCGAGCGCAGCTTCCTGGACGAAGCGGACGTTGGCCGCGAGACTACGAACCTGCGCGACCGCATCGCGCAGATGTGCCTTTAGCGCGCGCGACGCCATCTCCTCACGTCGGGCTCCGCCCGACGCCCGCGTTTCAGGATCCACCTCTGCACCCACGCCATTGCCGCGTCGAGCGGTAGCTCGACCCACGAAACACCCTGTCCATTGACGCCCGCAGTGCTGGATACCACCCCCGTGGGTCGGGCTCCGCCCGACGCCTGCGTTCCAGGATCCACCTCTGCACCCTCGCCATCGCCGCGTCGAGCGGTCGCTCGACCCACGAAACCCTTTCGCCCTCGCCACGCGGAAGCCCAATCGACACCCCCGTGGGTCGGGCTCGGCCCGACGCCTGCGTTCCAGGATTCATCGCTGCACCCAAGCCAGCGCCGCGTCGAGCCGTAGCTCGACCCACGACACCCTTTGGCCCTCGACTCACCCTCTCAGCTTTCCCCACACCCTGCTGAGCAGGTATGCCACACCGCCCGGCGCGACGTAGATGAACACCAGCAACACCGCGCCGTAGATGGCCCACGGCGCCGCCTTGGAGATCTGGTCGGCCACGTTCGGCACGAACTGGATGAAGAGCGCCCCCCAGATCGCACCCGACAGCGTGGCGAGCCCGCCCACCACGATGCCCACGACGAAACTGATCGAGAGGAAAGTCCCGAAGCTGTCCGGCGCGACGAACTGCACGGCGATCGCCCCCAGCGCACCACCGATCCCGGTGTAGAGCGCCGAAATGCCGAAGACCGTGCTCTTCACCATCGCGCCATTCACGCCCATGGCCTCCGCGGCGATCGGGTGGTCGCGCAACGCCACCATGGCGCGACCGGCCCGCCCGCGGACGAGATTCCACGCGGCGAGGAACAGCAGCATCGCCACCGCCAGGGTGAAGAAGTACAGCCAGCGATCCTGAGAGAGCGGCAATCCGAACGGGGGATCGGGCTTGATGATCACGATGCCCTGCACCCCGCCCGTCCAGGCCTCGAGATGTTTCACCTTGAGCACTTGCGGCGTCGCCACCGCGAGGGCGAAGGTCGCGAGCGCGAGATAGTGACCGTGCAGCCGCAGGGCGGGCAGCCCGAACAGGAATCCGAATCCGAAACACACGAGGCCCGCAGCCGGCACGGTGGCCCAGTAGGGCACACCGAAGTGCTCCATCAGGATCGCAGCGGTGTACGCACCGACGGCATAGAAGGCCCCGTGGCCCAGCGAGATCTGGCCGTTGTAGCCCGTGAGCAGATTGAGGCCGAGCAGGACGATCGCGTACACGATGGCCTGCGTGAACTGGAAGGTGCGGTAGTCGGAGATGAAGAACGGCAGCGCGACGAGGACCGCGATCGTGACGATCACGCCCGCCATGCGCATGCCACCTCCGCCCGTCGTCGCGCGCTGATCCATGCGCCTAGACTCGGGTCACGTAGCGCCGGCCGAACAGGCCGGTGGGGCGGAACACCAACACGCCGATGATGAGTGCGAGCGCCACCGTCAGCTTCAGTTCGGTGCCGACGACATAGGCCCCCGCGAGGTTCTCCACCACGCCCACCACGAATCCGCCGACGACCGCGCCGAGCGGGTTGTCGATGCCGCCCAGCAGCGCCGCGGCGAAGGCGTAGAGCATCACCCCGGCCATCATGTTCGGGTCGAGATACACGACGGGCGCGATCATCATCCCGGCGATGGCACCGATCGCGGCGGCGAGACCCCAGCCCAGGGCCAGCATCCAGCCGACGCGGATGCCGGCGAGGCGGCTCGACACGGGGTTCTGCGCAGCGGCGCGCATGGCGAGTCCGAGCGAAGTGAAGCGGAAGAAGAGGAACAGCGCAGCGAGCACGAGGAGCGTCACCCCGATGGTGCCCAGCTCGTGCGGCGACAGGTAGCCGTTCTGCGAGCCCTCCCACGTGAACGGGCTCGGGAACGTCTTGATGGTGTACGAGAAGATCCAGCCGGCGAGGCTGTTCAGGATGACGAGCAGCGCGATGAAGACGATCACCACCGACAGCACCGGCGCGTGCTCCACCGGTCGGATCACGATGCGCTCGATCAGCACACCCAGCACGAACGACAGCGCGACCGTCCCCGCGAAGGCGACCCAGTACGGCAGGCCCGCGTCGATCATCATCCACGCGAGGTACGTCGAGAACATCGCCATCTCGCCCTGCGCGAAATTGATGTGGTGGGTGGCCTGGTAGATCATCACCAGCGACAGCGCGATGGCTGCGTAGATGCCGCCCGTGGCGAGGCCGGAGAGGATCTGATGGAGGAAGGCTTCCATGGTCGCGACGCCTTCAGTAACCGAGGTAGGCGCGACGGATCGTCTCGTCGTCGCGGAGTTGTGCGGCAGGTCCGCCGGTGACGACGCGGCCCGTCTCGAGAAGGTAAGCGGTGTCGGCCAGTTCGAGCGCGAGCTTGGCGTTCTGCTCGACGAGAAGGATGCCGACGCGCTCCTCCCGGTTCACCGTCCGCATGATCGCGAAGATGTCGCGGACGATGAGCGGCGCGAGTCCGAACGACGGCTCGTCCAGCACGAGCAGCCGTGGCCGCAGCATCAGCGCCCGCGCGATCGCGAGCATCTGCTGCTCACCGCCCGACAGCGTTCCGGCCTGCTGATGCCGTCGTTCGCGAAGCCGCGGAAAGTAGCCGTACATGCGTTCCATGTCTGCCGCGACGCCCTTGCGATCCCGGCGGGTGATCGCCCCCACGCGGAGGTTCTCCTCTGCCGAGAGCTGCACGAAGGTCCCACGCCCGTCGGGGACGTGAGCGAGGCCGAGACGCACGATGTCCTCGGTGGCCTTCGACTCGATCGCCGCACCGCCGAAGCGCACGCGGCCGCGCCGGCGGATCAGGCCGCAGACCGCGCGGAGCAGGGTCGTCTTGCCGGCGCCGTTGGCACCGAGCACGGTGGTGATGCCGCCCTCGCCCACGGTGAAGCTCACGCCGTGGAGCACGTCCGTCGGCCCGTAGCCGGCGTCGAGCGATTCGACTTCGAGGAGCGGCGCCGTCACGCGGCCTCGCCCAGGTACGCGCGAATCACCTCGGGATCCGCCCGAACCTCGGCGGGCGTGCCGTCGGCGATCTTGCGGCCGAAGTCGAGCGCGACCACGCGGTCGGACACGCGCATCACGAGGTTCATGTGGTGCTCCACGAGCAGCACCGTGAGATCGAGGTCGCCGCGCAGCTTGAGGATGAGCGCCATGAGCGCCTCGACCTCCTCGTGGTTCAACCCGGCGGCGGGCTCGTCGAGCAGCAGCAGCTTCGGATCGGCGGCCAGCGCCCGCGCGAGTTCCACGCGCTTCTGGGTGCCGAACGGGAGATCCGCGACACGGGTGTCCGCCACGGACGAGAGTTCGACGAGAGCTGCGAGTTCGCGGGCGCGCGCCGCGATGCGGGCCTCCTCGCGCGCGACGCCCGGCAGGCGAAGCATCCCGGCGACGAAGCCACCGCGACTCACCGCGTGGGCGCCAAGCATGATGTTCTCCAGGACGGTCAGCGTGCGGAAGAGCGCGAGATTCTGGAAGGTACGGCCGATGCCTGCGTGCGCGATACCGTGCCTGGGGATGTCGGCGATGGACCGGCCTTCGAACGTGATCGTGCCCTGCTCGAAACGATAGAGCCGCGAGAGGCAGTTGAAGAGCGTGGTCTTGCCGGCGCCGTTCGGACCGATGAGCCCGCAGATGTGGCCCCGATGAATGTCGAACGCGACCCCGTCCAGCGCAACGATGCCGCCGAATCGGACCGTCACACCGCGCACGCTGAGGACCGGCGCCCCGGCCGACGGCCTCTCCGCCTGCAGCCCGTCCGCGGTTCCGGTGGCGCTGTCATCTCCGGGCTCGCTGGTCACGCTGGGCAATCTGGGCCGCCTCGATGGTTGCTTCGTGGTTGCGTCGGAATGACGCCCCACGGGCGCCGTCTGGTGAATCGAGTCTGACACAACGCAAGCGCGCGGCGCAACGCGCGGCGGGCCTCCGGCGAAGGTGCAGTGCAGCGGAGCACGCCGTCATCCGGACCGAATGCGCGCATTGTGCTGGGGCGGTCCTTCTCGAATAATCGGGGGATCATCATGACAAGAAACACGAGGGAGGAATCCATGTCGCAGCGCCACCTGCCGTTCTGGCCAGCGGGCGTCCCCCGGCAGCTCGATGTGCCGTGCACGACCGTGCACTACGACCTCGAGGTGTCGGCGCACCGCTATCCGGAGAAGGCGATGGCGATCTTCTACGACTCGCCGCTCGGATACGCCGCGGCCTGGCGACAGGCGCGCGCCGTGGCCGGCTTCCTGCGCCACCGGTGCGGCGTGAAGCGCGGCGACCGCGTGCTGCTCTTCATGCAGAACAGCCCGCAGTTCATCGTCGGCTTCTACGGCATCCTGGCCGCCGATGCCATGGTGGTGCCGGTGAACCCGATGAACCTCGCCGACGAGCTGCGCCACTACGCCCGAAACGCCGATGCGACGACGATCCTGTGCGGCCAGGAACTCTACGCCCACGTGCGGCCGCTGCTCGCCGACGGCAGCCTCGAACACGCCGTCGTCGCCGCGTACTCCGACTACATCGAGGTGCCCACGGACCTTCCCCTGCCGCCCGCCGTGGCCGCGCCGCGCGAGGCCATCGACGAACCGGGCGTGACGCTCTGGAAGGACGTCCTCGCCGACGACCTCGGCCCCGGCGCGTCCGAGGCAGGCCCGGACGATCTCTGCGTGATGCCGTACACCTCCGGGACGACCGGGCTGCCGAAGGGCTGCGTCCACACGCACGCGTCCGTGATGATGAATCTCGTGGCGAGCGGCGTGTGGTTCGGCTACTCACCGCAGAGCGTGATCCTCACCACCCTGCCCTGTTTCCACGTGACGGGCATGCAGGGCGGCATGAACTCGCCGATCTTCTGGGGCGCCACCATCGTGCTCATGCAGCGATGGGATCGCGAGACCGCGGCACGCCTCATCGGGCGCTATCAGGTCGAGAGCTGGACGTGCATTTCGACGATGGCGATCGACTTCCTCGCGAACCCGAACGTGGGCAACCACGACCTGTCGAGTCTCCGCGCGATCGGCGGCGGCGGCGCGGCAATGCCGGAAGCTGTCGCGGGGAAGCTGAAGGATCTCACCGGGCTCGACTACATCGAGGGCTACGGCCTCTCGGAGACGATCTCGCCGACGCACATCAATCCGCGGAACCGCCCGAAGCGCCAGTGCCTCGGCATCCCGATCTTCGACACCGAGGCCCGCGTGGTGGACCCCGACTCGCTCGCCGAACGCGCGGCCGGCGAAGTGGGCGAGATCATCGTGTGCGGTCCGCAGGTGTTCCGCGGTTACTGGAAGGCGCCCGAGGCGACGGCGGCCGCATTCGTCGAGATCGAAGGCCGCCGATTCTTCCGCACGGGGGATCTGGGCTACTGTGACGAGGACGGCTACTTCTTCATCGTCGACCGCCTGAAGCGCATGATCAACGCTGCCGGGTTCAAGGTGTGGCCCGCCGAGGTCGAGTCGATGCTCTACGCCCACCCCGACATCCAGGAGGCCTGCATCGTATCCACGCCCGACAGCGCCCGCGGCGAGACCGTGAAGGCGGTGGTGGTGCTGCGTGCGGACCGCCGCGGCGCGGTGACACCCGAGGACATCGTCGCCTGGGCCCGGGAGCACATGGCCGCCTACAAGATCCCCCGCATCGTGGAGTTCGCCGACACGCTGCCGAAGTCCGCCTCCGGGAAGGTGCAGTGGCGCCAACTGCAGGACCGCGAATGGAATCGATGAGATGAGATTGAAGACAATGCAGCCGAACAACCCGCAGCACCCCAGAAGATCCAACCGATGAAGCCCCAAGACTATCCCTTCTGGCCGAAGCAGTTCCCCCGGCACCTCACCGTCCCGGCGACCAGTCTCTGGACCAACCTGGCGATCAGCGCTGCGCGCTATCCGACCAAACCGCTTTCGATCTTCTACGACTCGCGCGAGACCTTCGCGGAGTTCCTGCGTACCACCGAGGCGCTCGCCGGATTCCTCCAGCAGACGTGCGGCCTCGCCCGCGGCGACCGCGTGATCCTGCAGATGCAGAACTGCCCGCAGAGCATGGCCGCGTACTACGCGATCCTCCGCGCCGACGCCGTCGTCGTGCCCGTGTCGCCGATGAACGTGACGGACGAACTCGCGCACAACGTCGCCGACAGCGGGGCGCGCATCGCCATCGTCGGCCAGGAACTCTTCGACCGCATCACACCGCTGCTGGGCAGTGGCGTCGACCACGTCGTGGTGGCCACGTACTCCGACGCCCTCACAGCGCCGACGGCCATGCCGGTGCCGGATGCCGTGCGGGCGCCGCGGCGCGCGATCGACCTGCCCGGCGTCACGGCCTGGGCCGACGCCATGGCGCGCAACGCAATTCCGCGGGCCCACGCCGCCGAGCCGGACGACCTCGCGGCGATCCTTTACACGTCGGGCACCACCGGCAAGCCGAAGGGCTGCATGCACACCCACCGCACGCTGATGACCACCACCGTGGGCGGCGCCCTCTGGGAAGGCATCCTCGCCGACTCGGTCGTGCTCTCGACCGCCCCGATGTTCCACGTGACCGGCATGCAGCACTCGATGAACGCGGCGATCTACACCGGCGCCACGATCGCTTTCCTTCCGCGATGGGACCCGGTCGCTGCCGGCGATCTCATCGAGCGTTACGGATGCACCCACTGGGCGAACGTGCCGACGATGGTCGTCGACCTGCTCGCGCATCCGTCGACGGCGGGACGGGATCTCTCGTCGCTCGTCAACATCTTCGGCGGCGGCGCCTCGATGCCCGAGGCCGTCGCGAAAGAGCTTCAGGCACGCTGCGGCATCGAGTACATGGAAGCCTACGGGATGACGGAAACCATCTCGCAGACCCACATGAACCCGCCGAACCGGCTGCGCAAGCAGTGCCTCGGCATCCCGACCTTCGACACCGAGTCGCACGTGATCGACCCGGACACGCTCGCGATCCTGGGCGCAGGGGAAATAGGTGAAATCGTCTCCGCGGGGCCGCAGCTCATGCAGGGCTACTGGAACAACCCCGAGGCAACGCAACAGGTCTTCGTCGAGATCGACGGTCGCCGGTTCCTGCGCACCGGTGATCTCGGCAGACGCGACGACGAAGGGTTCTTCTACATCGCCGACCGCCTGAAGCGAATGATCAACGCCTCGGGCTACAAGGTCTGGCCCGCGGAGGTGGAGGCCACCCTCTTCCGCCATCCGGCCGTGAAGGAGGCCTGCATCGTGGCGGCGCCGGACGAGCGTCGCGGCGAGACGGTGAAGGCGTACGTCGTCCTGCGCGACGACCACGTGGGGAGCGTCACCCCGGCGGAGATCATCGCGTGGTCCCGGGAACACATGGCCGCCTACAAGGTGCCCCGGTCGGTGCACTTCATCGAAGCCCTGCCGCGGTCGGGGACTGGGAAAGTGCAATGGCGGGCCCTGCAGGAGCAGGAATGGGGTACCTGAGGTGTCTGCGGAGACTCCGATCCGTTCGCGACCGCGCGAATGAATCAGAGACTCCCTTGGGTTCCCGGGTGCCAATCGACCCCGGATTCGGGCCATAATCGGGTGGGTAGCGTTTCCACGCCCCTCCCCCATGAACAAAGGACCAAGACCGTGAGCTTGATCAAGCGAGTAGCCCTGTTGGGCGCCGTGGCCGTGCTGGCCACCGGCTGCGCCAGCATCAACAGCGTGACCCCGGACCTCTCCACCGGCGACACCTTCAAGAACCCGATGGCATGCGCGGCCGCTGGCGCGCTGCTCGCCGGCGGTGTCGGCGCCGTTGAGAACCGCGAAGTGATGGCGATCGGTGCCGTCGCGGGCGGCCTGCTCGGCTGGTGGGCATGCGATCAGCGCGAGAAGACGCAGGCCGATGCCGACGGTGACGGCGTGCCGGACAAGGTCGACGTCTGCGCCGACACCCCGGGGAACACGAAGGTTGGCGCCAATGGTTGCCCGATCGATGGCGACACCGACGGCGACGGCGTGCCCGACAGCATGGACAAGTGCGCGGCCACCCCGATGGGAACGAAGGTGGACGAGAACGGCTGCAACCCGGTCGCCGATGCCGACGCCGATGGCGTGCCTGACATCGCGGACCTCTGCCCGAACACGGAAGCGGGTGCCTCGGTCCTGCCGAACGGCTGCGAGAAGGACAGCGACGGCGACGGCATCTCCGACAGCCGCGATCGCTGCCCGGGCACGCCGGCTGGCGTGAAGGCAGGGGGTGACGGTTGCGCGGTCGACAGCGACAACGACGGTGTCTCCGACATCCTCGACCGCTGCGCCGACACGCGACCCGGTGCGCAGGTCGACGCGTCCGGTTGCGAAGTCATGGCTGCACCGATGACGAAGAGCGGGGGTGCGGGGGCCGCGGGTGCGACTGCCGGTTCGATGGAAGTACCCACCACCGCCGGCGCATCGATGGTGCTGACCGGCGTGACGTTCGAAAGCGGTTCCGCGAAGCTGAAGCCGGGCTCCCTTAGCATGCTCGACGGCGTGGCGGCGCAGCTCCGGTCCAGCGGCGTGAAGGTGGAAATCAGCGGCCACACCGACGCCTCCGGGTCCGCAGCCATCAACCGCGCGCTGTCCCAGCGCCGTGCCGAATCGGTCCTGGCCTACCTGGCCGCGAAGGGCGTGCCCTCCGCGAACATGACAGCCAAGGGCTACGGTTCCGACAAGCCGGTGGCGCCGAACACCAGCGCAGAAGGCAAGGCGAAGAACCGCCGCGTCGAGCTGCAGGTCATCGAAGGCCAGTAATCCGGATCGCAGTTCCGGAAGCGACAACGGGCGCCCCGCGGGGCGCCCGTTGTCGTTGGTGGACCGCATCCATGCGGTGTCGGTCGGCGCCCGGCCGATGACGGATCGCGCCGCGGGCGTATGGAGCCATGGTCAGGCTCTGCTTGGCCGGAGGCGTTCGAAGATGTGGTTGCCCGGGGTCATTGCGCGTTTCGCGACCGCGCGAATGCGTCGAACCCTCCCCGGTACCCACGACATCGGCACCGTTCCGGGCATCGAGCGTCCCGCCGATGCGGTCGCCTGGAACACAGACCCCGCGCCACGGCGGAACCGGCGGTTAGAATCCGGCCGATCTGCCTTTCTTGCCCCAGGGAATCCCGCCATGCCCCTCGACCTCCCGCCACCGCTGGATCCCGCGCTCGAGCAGGACCTCCTCGAAGCATGCGATGCCCTGCAGCCCGAACTCCAGGCGAATCTCGCGACGCTGGTCCGCTTCCCCAGTCTGATGGGGTATGAAGCGTCAGCGCAGGACTACATGGAGGGCCTGTTCCGCGGCATGGGGCTCGCCGTGGACCGCTTCGAGGTCCGCGACGAGGACCTCCGCGGGATGCCCGGTTACTCCCCGCCGACCGGCCACGGCCAGCGCCAGGACAACATCGTCGGCGCGCATCGCCCGAGGGACGCCACCGGCCGGTCGCTCATCCTGAACGGGCATATCGACGTCGTACCCGTGGGTGCTGAGTCACTCTGGACCGCCCCGCCCTTCGAGCCCGTCATCCGCGACGGACGCATGTACGGCCGCGGCGCCGGGGACATGAAGGCGGGCATCGCTGCCTACATCGCGGCGTTCGAAGCGCTGCGCCGCATCGGGTACCAGCCCGCGGCCCCGGTGTGGCTCCAGTCGGTGGTGGAGGAGGAGTGCACCGGCAACGGCGCGCTGGCCTGCCTGCACCGGGGCTATCGCGCCGACGCCGCGCTGATCCCCGAACCCTTCGACCATTCGATCCTCGACGCCCAGGTGGGCGTGCTCTGGCTCCAGGTGGAGGTGCTCGGCAAGCCGGCCCACGTACTCGACGTGCGGCGCGGCATCAACGCCATCGAATGCGCCTTCGCGCTGTACCGCGGCCTGGAGACGCTCCGCGACGAATGGAATGCCCCCCGATGCAACCATCGCCACGCGGCCTTCGCCCACCAGGAGCGGCCCATCAACTTCAATCTGGGAAAGATCGAGGGCGGCGAATGGGCGTCGTCGGTCCCGACCCGCTGCGTGATGGGGATCCGCGCCGGATTCCATCCGGGGATGACCGCGACCGAGGCGAAGGCTGCCATCGAAGAGCGCATCGCGGAGGTCGCCGCCGCAGACGAGAAACTCCGCGAGGCGCTGATCCGCGTGTCCTACGGCGGCTTCCACGCCGAGGGCTTCGTCCTCGACCGCGGTCTGCCGATGATGCGCCTGCTCGCGGAATCGCACGGGCGCGTGATGGGGTCACCGCCCGCGTGGCTCGCCAGCACGGCCACCACCGATGCGCGGGTGTTCAACCTGTACGGCGCCACGCCCGCCACGTGCTACGGCCCCGAGGCGACATTCATCCACGGCATCGACGAGTCGGTGTCGCTCGAAAGCACCCGGCAGGTCACGCGCGTCCTCGCCCTCTTTCTCGCACGCTGGTGCGGAGTGGAATCGCGACGGTGAGATTCGGATCGATCGGCGGGGGCCCGTTCGTCGTGATCCTCGCGGGGATCGCCGTCGTGTCGGGATGCGCAGTCTCCCCCTCTCCCCGCACGGACGCGCCATCAACGCCGGACAAGAAGGCCATGGCCGCTGATGCCCGGTCCCGAGACGACGGCATCGGCGTCGCTTTGCCCGGCGTCACCATTGGCAGCACCTCCCCGTTCGACGCGCAACAGCCGCCGCGGGAAACGCCTACGCCCTTGCCGAGCCTGGGCGCCCAGGCCGTCACCCATGCCCTTGGCCTGATCGGCAGTCCTTACCGCTATGGCGGCACAAGCCCGTCGGGCTTTGATTGCAGCGGGCTCGTTCGTTACAGCTATCAGCTCGCAGGCCTCTCGCTTCCGAGGGCCACAGGCCAACAACGGGAGACGACGCGGCGGCTGCCTCCGACGGAAGCACTTCAGGCAGGTGACCTCGTGTTCTTCTCCCGCGGCAAGACGGCTCTCCACGTGGGAATTTTCGCCGGGGATGGCCGGTTCGTACATGCAGCGACCCACGGTGGAGGCGTCCGGTTGGAATCACTGGCCACCCCACACTGGCGCCAGCGATTCCTCGAGGCAAGAAGGGTGGCGCCGTCCGACGACCAGCCCTTCCCCCGGTGAGGTTCGGGCCGACGGTGGCGCCCCAACGGGAAACCCTTCCGGGATGTACGCCGACAGCCCCTTCCCTTAGTATCCGGCCGATCCTGGCCACCCCAGCCGTGCGCCGGGACAACTTCCATCCGGGCCACCCTAGAAAGCCTGGTGGATGACGACCAACAGCACCATCGGATCAAGGGGAGCGCCCATATGAGTTTCGCGTCGGAGTTCAAGGAATTCGCAATGAAGGGCAACGTGATGGATCTCGCCGTCGGCGTGATCATCGGCGGGGCCTTCGGCAAGATCGTGGATTCTGCGGTGAACGACCTCATCATGCCGATCGTCGGGCGCGTGGTGGGCAATGTCGACTTCAGCAACATGTACCTCAAGCTCGCCGATGCGCCAGCAGGCACTGCGGAAACGCTCGACGCCCTGCGCAAGGCGGGCGTTCCGGTCTTCGCCTATGGCAGCTTCATCACGATCCTCATCAATTTCATCATCCTCGCCTTCGTGATCTTCTTGATGATCAAGCAGATGAATCGCCTGAAGCGCGAAGCGCCGGTCGAAGCTCCGCCGGCCCCGGTGACCCCGGAGGACGTCATCCTCCTGAGAGAGATCCGCGACAGCTTGAAGAAGTAGCGTTCACGGGATCGTTCCCGGAAACGAAAAAGGCGCCCCGAGGGGCGCCTTTTCTTTTGGTCCGGACGGCGTACCCACCCCACCCGATGGGGCGCGACCCTGTCGGCGAGGCCCATGGCCGCCTCTCGGGCCTGACGGCCCGCGGCGGCTTGGCCGCGCGGAGTACGAACAAGGGGAGGACCCCTTGTGTATCCCCCGTGGATGCACCACTGACATCGGGATCTGGCCACGCGTTTGTAGGAGCGGCCCATGGCCGCGAAAGCGTCGGTTCCGGTTGAAACGTTTCCTTGCATCGACCGCTTTCGGGGCCATGGGCCCCTCCTACAGAACATGCGCCCGTTGCCACGGCGGATGCGCACCACGGGTGATACGCAAGGGGCCCCTCCCCTTGTTCGTACTCCACGCGGTCAAGCCTCCGCACCCATCCCCTCAATGCGTCGGCGCCGCCCGCTCGATCCGCGTCAACGACGGTGCCGTCTCGACCACGACGCAGTCGCCTCCGCGCGCACGGGCCGACGCGAGGGCGTCAGTTGCGCGTGTCATCAAGAGCTCCAGCCGCAATCCCGGCCCCGGGACACCCGCGGCGACGCCGGCGCTCACGGTGAGTCCGGTACCGGTGGGATCCATCGATGTCATGGCGAGGCGCAGGCTCTCCGCCTTGGCGTGCGCGGACACGCCGTCGCAGTGCATGAGCAGGACCACGAACGTCGCCTCGCCGGTGAGGGCGACCATGTCCTCCCGACGCAATGACAGGCGGAGCAGATCCGCAACCGAGAGCATCGCAGCATCCGCGACGAGGCGGCCGTGCCGCATCCGGATGCTCTCGAAATCGTCCAGTTCCACGCAGAGCAGACTCGCAATGAAGCCGTGCCGCCGGGCCTCGCTGAAGCGCGCCTCCGCGAGATCGGTGAACAGCGGCATGCCGAAGAGCGCGGCCAGCGGTTCGATCCTGGAGACGAAGACATCCCCGTCGTCGAGTGGCACTTCGGACGGACGGGACATGGCGGCGGAAGAGCGTTGCACGGGCGGATCTCCGGGGCGGACTCCCCGACGCGGCACCGGCCGCCCCAGGGATGCATATCGATTTCCGGCAAGCCTCGGTCCGGAACCACCGCGGAACGCCGCTGCGAGGGGCGGGCAAGGGGCGATGGCATCGGAGACGAAGGTCGGCGTTCTGCGCGACCCTGGCATCCAACCCGAAGACGGTGGTGTTTCGACGAGGGCCGCCCCGCACATCACGGCGCGATGACCGGAACCTTGAGCTTCGAAACGGGCCACGAAACGGGCGAAGCGGCAGGCCGCGACAACGTCAGCCCAGACGCCGCCTCAGCCAGGGGAGCCGGCGGATCAGGAGATCCAGCAGGTAGAGCAGAAGCGCCGCCGCGCCGAACCACGGCCAGAGGGCGCGCGGCACCGTCGCGGACTCGCCCAGCGGCGCGAAGACATCCTTCGGCTCGGGCGCGAGCTTGCCGCCGGTCTGCTTCGCGAGGGCCTCGAGGAAGGTCCGGTCGACGGGCTTCAGCCGGTACTCCTCGGGATACGGGTCGACGACCTCGCGGATGCCGGCCTCCGCGCGAACCTCCGCCGGCACGCCATCGGCCAACTCGAAGCGCGTGGTGCCCCGGGAGGTGCCGTCGGACGGCCAGCGCAGTTCGTAGCGCCCCGGACCGCTCTGCCGCATCGCGATCGTCTGCGCCGGCCGCCCCTTGGGCGTGACCCGCACCCGCGGCGCGAGGCCGTTGCGGAAGGCTCCCTCGGGCGTGAGCAGAGTGAGACCGACCAGGGTGTCGCCGCCGGGAAGCGTCCGGACCTCGAAGCCCGTGCCTTCGCGGACCCGTCGACGCATGGTCTCTCGCACGAGCTGGCTCCAGAACTTTCCGTAGCCCGGCCAGGAAAGCCAGTCGGCGGCCCAGCGGTTCTCGGCGTCGGAGGCGAACACGGCCGCCTTGCCCAGCCCCACCTGCCAGCGCGCGAGGATCGGCGCGTCGGCCTCGCTCGCGAGCCAGACCTCGGCGCGGTCGCGGGGCTTGATGCTCGCGTAGCCCTTCAACATCGGCGCCTTCGTGAAGTCGATATCGCGCAGCGCCTCGGCAGGACGCTTCACGACCACGCGGAACGGCTCCTCGCGGACGCTCTCGTTCACCAGCCGCTGGGTCTCCTCGATGAAGATCTGCGGCACGCGATCGGCGGTCTCGGCGTAGTGGAACCGCCCCCGGCCCCAGTTCGCGATGTCGCCCAGCAGCTTCTTGTCGGCCTCGCCGCCGATGGCCACCGAACTCACCGTGATCTGCGCGTCGGCCATGCGCTTCACGAGGCGCTGGAAGTCGGCGGGCTGGGTGTCCCCGTCGGAAAGGACGATCACGTGCTTCGCCTTGACGGGCACGTCGACCAGCATGCGATACGCCATCTGCAGCGCGGGATAGATGTTCGTCTGCCCGCTCGCCGTGAAGCGCGAGATGAGGTCCTCGGCCTTGCGTTTGCTGCGCACCTGCGCAAGCGGCACCGTGATCTCCGGCTGCGAGTCGAACGTGATCACAGCGAAGCGATGCTCCTCCTCCAGGAGGTCGAGCGCTCCGAGCGTCGCCGCTTTCGCGAGATCGAGCTTGCGACCCTTCATGCTGTACGAACGGTCGAGCACGATCACGAGCGCGAGATCGCGACGCTTCTCCTGCGCCTCGAAAGTCACCGGGAGCACCTTCTCGAGTGCGGACTCCTTGTAGCCCGCGTCGCCATACACGTTGGGGCCCGAAGCGAAGACGATACCGCCGCCCTGGTCGCGCACGTGCGTCGCGAGCGCGGCCATGCGCGCGGGCCCCAGGGCGGTGGCTGGCACGTTGCCGAGCACCACTGCGTCGAAGGCATCGAGCGCGCGCGCATCCTCGGGCACCGCCTGCGGCGCCGCCACCTGCACGTCGAACCCGCTCGACGCCAACGCATCGCGGAGCGTCTTCGCGGCCTCGGCATCGCCTTGCACGTAGAGCACCCGCGGCCGCGCCTGCACGCGCACCGGGGCGACGAGGCGATCGTTGTCGCGCAGCGTGTCACCCTCGGCGCTCACCTCCGCGGTGAGGGACGTCGCACCCTCGTCGGCGATGCGAACGGTGAAACGCACGGCGTTCTCGCCTGCGACGAGCTTCGTTGTCTGGGACTGCAATACGCGTGTGCCACGCAGCAGCCGGACGGTCGCCCGGGCGCCGGCTTGCGCCTGCAAGCGAACGACCACCTGTGCAGGCTCGTCGCGTCGCAGTTCCGGCGGGAGGTCGATGCCGGCGATCCACACATCGCTGCCAGGACGCACGAGCGCGGGCACCGGGAACACGCGGACGCCGCGCGCACGCAATCGTTCGAGCACGCGCCACGGGTCGCCACGCGTCGCGTTGCCGTCGGTCATCAGCACCACACGTTTCAGCGCCTCCGGATCGAAGGCGCCCGCGACCGATTCGAGCGTGCGTTCGAGATCGGTGACCAGTGGATCCAGTGCGTCGGGGGACGCCCCGGCGCGCGTGGCGAGCGGCACCGCGCGGATCGCCTCCGGCGAATCGACGAACCGCGGCCGGTCGGCGAACGCGACGAACCGCGCGCCCGCCGTCGGATTCTCGAGCCGCGCCTTGTCCATCCAGCGGATCGCGGCGTCGATGAAGGCCGGGTCCACGCTCTTGGAGACGTCGAGCGCGTAGATCACCGAGACGTCCGTGCTCTGGCCGAGCCACGACGGCCGCATCAAAGCAGCCGCCACGCACGCAAGCGCGAGGAAACGGACACCGCCGAGCAGGAGCCGATGACGGCCGGAGAGCGGCGAGAGCGACCGCATCGCGAACCACACGACGAGCGGCACCACGAGAGCGAGCGCGACGAGGGGCCACCAGGCTTCGACGACGAGGCGGGTCATATCGTCACCCGCCGATGGTAGGTCCACCACTCGGCCAACATCAGCGCAGCCGCCACGGCAAGCAGCACGAGCCACGGCGCCGTACGCGGCGAGGCGGCGGATGCGGAGGCATCGTCGGCCGCGCGATCGCCCGTGGCCGCGAGACGGCTGGCGTTCACATCGGTCACGGCCGGATCCAGCACGTTCACGAGCACACGCACGCGCCGTCCACCGGATTCGGCGGTGAAGAAGTCGGGCGCCTTCGCGGTGAAGAGCGTGGCGCCGGGCACGAAGCGCGTATCCACCGGACCGGCTTCGAGGCCGCGCACCTTCGCCTCGGCCAGCGGCAGGTTCACGGGTCCGACGGCGCGGGTCACCGGGGCAGGTTCACTGGCGAGCCAGGCCACGGTGTTCGAGAGAAAGACGGGGAACGACGCCTGCGCCGCGAAATTGGAGTCCTGGATCGCGAAGCCGACCGCCACGCGCCGCGGCGCGGCATCGTCGGCCACGACGATCGCGGCGCCCTCCGCGGTCCGCGCCAGGGCACCCTCGGCATCCGCCGGCATCGCGAACGGCCGCGCGCGCTCGATGACGATGTCGGCCAACGAGACGTTCTCCAGCACGGCCGCATCCGACCGCCAGTCGGAGATCTTCGTGGCCCCGCGCGACGCGGTGGCCTTGGGCAGCCACGATGCCACAGGCGGCGCGAACGCGAGCGAGGGCACCGCGGGAGCGGACGGCGGCGCGAAGCGGTCGAATACGTAGGCGTCGAACCCCGTGCGGCGTCCGTACTGTGCCGGCGGGAGGACGGTGAGCCGCACCCGCGGATCGAGCTGGAGCGCGCGCTCCAGCGGCTCGTTCCCCGCCGTGACGAGCGCCACCGACAGCACACGATTGAACGGCAGGAAGCCGAAGGCCTCGTCGTCGGCGAGCAGGCCATCGGCCCCGGTATCGAGCGTGGCGCGCAGCGCGCCGCCGGTGAAGTCCGACACCGGCACCGTCACGGATGCGAAGCCGCGGGCCGGCACGTTCACCGTGCGGGCCACCGGGTCGCGCCCCGCGCCGCTCACACGCACCGTGACCTTGGCCGCCGCGGTGTCCGCGTTGCCCACCTCGATGAACGCTTCGACGCGCGACGGATCCGCCGGCAGCGCGCGCACATCGAACGCGGTGATGCCCACGTTCGCCACGGACTGGAAGACGGAGACGGTCCGCACGCCGTCGGGCACGGTCACCGGCGCGACCCCGTCGGTGATGAAGACCACCTCGGGCGGCAGCGCCGTCCGCGGCAATGCAGCCAGCTCCGGGAACCGCGGTTCGACCCCGGCCGCGGGCGCCAGTGCAGCGAGCCGCACCAATGCGCGCGGACCGTCGGTGAACCCGGAGGGTCCGAGATTGCGCATGGTGTCGAGAACGAGATGGCTACCCCCGCCTTGGCCGATCTCGCGGCGCGCCGCATCGATCGCGTGCTCGAGCCGCGTGCGCCCGTCGGCCCGCAGTGCGCCCATCGTGGGGGAGTCGTCGATCACGATCACGCGCGGACGCGCCTTCGCATCGGTGGGCCCGGCACCCGGCTGCAGCAGTGCGAGCGCGGCCAGCAACGCGATCGCGAGGGACAGCAGCAGCGACACCCACCAGCGCCACCGCTGGCTGGTGCTGCGGGTGCGTGCGAGAACGCGCTCCCAGAGGAGCGTCGACGGCAGCACGAGCCGCTGGGGCGGCGGGCGCAGCAGGTAGAGACCCGTGACGACCGCAGCGACGGCCGCGAGGAGTCCGAGCGCCGCGGGAATGGAGAGCAGGCCGAAGTTCAACGGAGCATGCCGTGCACGCGCAGGCCCTTCAGCATGAGGTCCTCGAAGGGCGCATCCGTCCGCGCCACCAGGTGGGCCCAGCCATTGCGTCGGCAGACGTTGCCGACCTCCTCGGCGTGGGCCGCGACTGCCTCGCGGTAGGCAGCGATGAGTGCTGGCGTCATCTCGATCACGCTCGACGCGTCGGTCTCGGCATCGACGATCATCGCCTGGTCGGGGAGGTCAGGATCCGCCTCCTGCGGCGAGATCACCTGCACCGCGTGGACCTCGTGCCGGAACTGCGCGAGCCACTGTGCAGCGGGCGCGAATCCGCCGCGGTCGAGGAAATCCGAGATCAGCACGACGAGGCCGCGCGTGCGGCTGCCGCCGAAGTAGCCGCGCAGCGCCGCATCGAGATCGGTGCCGCCCGCGGGTGCGAGCCCGTCGAGGAACCGGAACATGGGCCACACCTGGGTGCGCCCACGGCGGGCGGGCAGTTCCTTCGCGATGCCGTCGGCCCAGCCGACCACCGTGACGCGGTCGTAGTTGAGCAGCGCAAGATACGACAGGGCGGCGCCGATCTTCCGCGCGAAGTCGAACTTGGATGGCGCACCGTGCCCCATCGACGCACTGGCATCGACGAAGACGTAGACGGGCAGATCGGCCTCCTCCTCGAAGAGGCGGAGGATCAGGCGATCGAGGCGGAGATAGATGCCCCAGTCGAGGTTGCGGGTGTCGTCGCCTGGCGTGTACGGACGATAGTCGGAGAACACCATCCCGCTGCCGGTGCGGCGCGACCGATGCGAACCGCGCAGATGGCCGGCCACGGGCCGCCGGGTCACCAGATTGAGGTGCTCGAGGCGGCGCAGGAAGTCTTCGTTGAAGAGGGCGTTCGACACGGGGTTCGCGATGCGGCGGAGGGCTTCGGGGCGCGGGAGTGTGGTCCGGGAGGGCGGACCGACTGGATTCTTCAGGAAGCCGGCGCAACGCTCGCCATGATGCGGGTCAGGATCGCATCGGCGTCAATGCGGTCGGCTTCGGCCTCGAAGTTGAGCAGGATGCGATGCCGGAGTGCCGAGAGCGCGACCGCCTGGACGTCCTCGGTCGCCACGTGCAGTCGCTCGTGGATGAGCGCGTGCACCTTCGCGCCGAGAATCAGCGCCTGGGTGCCGCGCGGGCTCGCACCGAAACGGATATAGCGCTTCGCCATCTCGTGGGCCTGCTCGGACTCCGGATGCGTCGCGAGCGTCAGGCGGATGGCGTAATCCTGCACGGGGCGCGCGATCGGGACGTCGCGCACGGTGTCGCGCATCTCGAGGATCTCGCCCTGTGCGAGCGTGCGCTCCACCTGGGGCTCGCGCGCATGCGTCGTGCGGTCGAGCACCTCGTGCAGTTGATCGATCGCGGGGAAACCCATCTTCAGCTTGAAGAAGAAACGGTCGAGCTGCGCTTCGGGCAGCGGATACGTGCCTTCCATCTCGAGCGGGTTCATCGTCGCGAGCACGAAGAAGGGCTGCTCGAGCGGCCGGGTGGTGCCGCCGGCCGTGACGCTGTTCTCCTGCATCGCTTCCAGCAGCGCCGACTGCGTTTTCGGTGTCGAGCGGTTCACCTCGTCCGCGAGCAGCATGTTCGCGAAGATGGGGCCGGGCTGGAATTCGAAGTACTTCCTGCCGCCCTCGTCCTCGCGGACGATCGAGGTGCCGATGATGTCGCCGGGCATCAGGTCGGGCGTGAACTGGATGCGCGAGAACTTCAGGTGCAGCACGTCGGCGAGCGTCTGGACCAGCTTGGTCTTGCCCACGCCGGGAATGCCTTCCAGCAGTACGTGGCCGCGGGCGAGCAGGCAGGTCATCACGCCGTCGACGACGTCGCGGTTGCCCACGATGATGCGTCCGACCTCCTCGCGCACGAGCTGCAGATTCTTCTGGAACTGCTCGATGCGGCGTTCCACGTTGGCAACGGTCACTGGCGTGTCTCCGGTTTGTCGCTGAAGAAGCCCTTCACCTGCGCGCGATGACGCAGGGCGATGCGCTCGGGTTCGAGTGCTGCCTCGGCCGCGTAGCGGACCGGGGCTCGCACCGCCTGGTACTCCACCTTCGATGCGCCCTGGCGGCTGGCGGCATAGAACGTCGAATCGGTGCCGTCGGGACCCGGGGCTTCCGCACCGCGCACGCCGGCCTTCTCGAACTTCGCCTTGGGCTTGTTGACCTCGTCCCCGACGACCGGGTCGCCGGGCGCATCCCCTGAGGAGTCGCCGGCCCGGGCGCCTTCCTGCCCCGGGGGCGGCTCGGCCTCACGGGCCAGCGCGCCGAGGCGGTACATGTGCCCGCCCTGGATGTCGGCGTTGCCGGTCTCGGACGAACCGCGGCCGTCGTTCTGCTGGCCCTGCTGCTGCCCGAAGCGCGCAGCGCGCAGACCGCGGTCCTTCTGGTCCATCGCCTGGGACACCGCGTTCAGTTTGCGCGTCGCCTGGTTCTGGCGGGCCTGCACTTCGAGCTTCTTCGCGAGTTCCTCGAGACCCTGCACCGCCTTCTGCATGCGGCCCTGCGTCTCGCCGTCGGGCCGGCCGCCGTCCTTCGACTGAGCAGCCGCCTGCAGCGCCGCTTCGAGATCGACGGGGGCAGGCGTCTCGGTGGCCTTGGTCTCTTCGGGACGGCTCTCGCCGTCGGCATTGTCGGAGGCGGGCTTGGCACCGCCGCCGGCCAGCTTGCGCATCTCTTCCGCTGCGCGCCCCGCGTCGCCTTCCTTCAGGGCCTGGGCCACCGCCTCGAACTCGCGCTTGCCGGCAAGACCGGCCGCGAGTTGCTGGAGCGATTCGACGTTGGAACTGGTTTCGAGGCGCTTCTGGTCGAGCGCCGCCTTCGCTTCGGCCAGGGCCCGCCGCTTCTCGTCATCGGTCGCATCGGGGCGGTCGAGGGCGGCCATCACCTTCTCGAGCTTCGCACGGGAACCCGCGTCGGCCGTCTTCGCGACATCTTCGAGCAGCGCTTTCACGTCGTCGGTGTCGGCAGCAAATCTCGCAGGCACCGACGGCGCGCCCTGGGCAAGTTCGCCGCCATGGGGGCTGAGGTCAGGGTCGGCCACGACGAGGAAGAGGACTGCCGCCGCGAAGCCCGCCGCCACCCAGGCCGAGGTGGGCACGACGATCGGAAGGATACGGCGCACATCGATCTGGCCGACCGACGTGGCCGCGCGCTGCAGGAACGCCTCGACCCAGGGAGAGCCCGGGGCCTGCGGTGCCAGGTCGAGCGCGGATTTCAGGGTGTCGTGCAGATCCCCACGGGCGTCGGCCTCTGCCGCAGCGCGGGCGATGGAGACAGGGCGGGAACCCCGCCAGACGGAACCCGCCAGGATGACAATGGCACCGAGGACTCCGGTAATGCGGAGGGCGCCAGCGAGCGCCGTGTTGCCGAGGATCGCCGCGAACACCAGGGCCACGAAAAGCAGCGCCGCAGCGGACGCCCCCCCCAACGCGAGGGCTGCCACCAGCCGGCGTGTCCCGAGCCGGCGACGGACCGCATCGAGGGCATTGGCGATGGCTGGGTCGGGCGAAATCATCGATCGATGCTAGCACAGCGTTCCGCGGCAACGCGAAGCGCGAAGCGCCGGGATTCTGTCCAACCTGGGTTTGTCCAACCTCGTGTCAATCCTCCTCGCGAAAACATGCGCCGAGCGGCCCGCAAACGCTCGCGTTTCGAGGTGTCGGCGCAGGTCGCTGCGGTAACATCGGACCACCCCGAACCGGCGCACCCGCACTTCACCCATGCCTGCCCGCCCCACCCTGCCGCGCCTCACCCTGCCCGGAATCGCCGCCGTTCTCGCGCTCGCCTGCGCATCGCTCGCGCACGCCGCCGACCGGCCGCACATCGTCTACGTGATGCCCGACGATCTGGGGTGGCAGGACGTCGGCTATCTCGGCAAGGAGATCCCGACACCGGCCATCGACGCACTCGCCGATGGGGCCGTGCGACTCAGCCAGTTCTACGTGCAGTCGCATTCGAGCCAGACGCGGGCCGCGCTGATGACGGGCCGGTATCCCATGCGCTACGGCCTGCAGACGATGTCCATCCTGCCGCAGAGCCAGTACGGGTTGCCGATCGAGGAACGCACCCTTGCGCAGGCGCTCAAGGAAGCCGGGTACCGGACCGTGCTGATCGGCAAGTGGCAGCTGGGTCACGCGAAGCCGGAGTTCTGGCCGACGCGCCGCGGCTTCGATCACTTCTACGGGACGCTCGCCGGCGAGATCGATCACTTCAAGAAATCCGGGGCCATGGGGCCCGACTGGCGGCGTGGCGAGAAGCCGGTGAAGGACGAGGGCTACGACACGACGCTGCTCGGGCGGGAAGCGGCTGCCGTCGTTGCAAAGCACGATCCGTCGCAGCCGCTCTTCCTCATGCTGTCGTTCAACGCCCCCGCGGCACCACTGCAGGCACCGAAACCGCTGCTCGACCGCAACGCGCAGATCCGCGACGAGACCCGCCGCACGTACGCGGCCATGGTGACGGCGGTCGACGACGCCGTGGGGGAATTGACGAAGGCACTCGCGAAGAAGGGCATGCTCGACAACACGCTCGTGGTGTTCCACAGCGACAACGGCGGTGCCGTCGCCCACAAGTACCCGACCGGTGACGGCGACGTCACGGTGGGGGGTGCCGACAACGGGCCGTACCGCAACGGGAAGGGCAGCCTGTACGAAGGCGGCGTGCGCGTGCCCGCGTTCGTGAAGTGGCCCAAGGGGCTGGAGGGCGGCGTGTCGAGCGCCCTCGTGCACGTGACCGACCTCTACCCCACCCTGCTTGCCCAGGCCGGCGCGAAGAAGGAACAGCGCAAGCCGCTCGACGGTGTCGACCAGTGGCCCGCCATCGCCCAGTCGAAGCTCTCGCCGCGCAAGGACATCCCGATCGCCGTGGAAGACCACCGCGCCGCGATACGCGTCGGCGACTGGAAGCTCATCCTCTACACCACGCTCCCCACGCGAACGGAGCTGTACGACATCCCCCACGACCAGGGCGAGGAAGACAACGCCGCGGAACGGAACCCGCAAATCGTGAAGGACCTCACCAGCCGGCTCCAGGAATACGCGTGGGACATGGCGCCCTCCCGCCATCTCGACGAACTCGGCCGTGCGCGCCGATACGACCTCCCGATGGTCTGGGGCCCCAATCCGCTGCGCCACGGCGCGGTCGCCGACGCCGATTCCCGGAAGGATCCCTCGCTCACGGTGGAGCGGGCGGACAGGCAGTGATGTGCGAGGGGCCCGGGAACGTCGTCAGGACGTCTGGCCGGCCGCCCCCTGATTTCGCGAAACTCCGGATTCGATTCGAGAACCTCTGCGCGACGACGGTCTTTCCCAGCCCGCAGTCCCTAGTCCCTAGTCCGAGACCAGCCAACCCATGAACCTGCCCGACCACCTCCGCTACACCGAAACGCACGAATGGGCCCGCGTGGGCGACGATGGCCTCGTCTGGGTCGGCATCACCGATTTCGGCCAGGAGGCGCTCGGCGATCTCGTGTTCGTGGGCGACGTGAAGGTGGGCGCAACGCTCGCAGCCGGTGATGTCTCGGGCGTCGTCGAATCGGTGAAGGCCGCGTCCGACATCCACGCCCCCGTCGCCGGGAAGATCGCCGCGTTCAACACCGCACTCGCCGACGCGCCCGAGCGGGTGAACGCGGCGCCCTACGAACACTGGATCTTCAAGCTGGAGAGCAGCGCGCCGCTCGACGGACTGCTCGATGCGGCGGGCTACGCAGCGAAGGTGGGCTGAAGCGCTCTGCCCTGTGGTGCCGTCGTCCCACGAGACAGCGCAAATCAGAGAGTGCCTGCAGGGAGCCCGCCTCGAGGCGGGCTCCGCGACGGATCAGAATCCCGTCGCCGCCAGCCAGCCGCCCACCTTGCCTTCCCAGACCTCCCGCACGAGCACGATGGGTGCGATGCACTGGGCGGGCAGACGGAGCTTGGTTTCGATGTCCGCCCGGCCGTCCTTCGACAGCGGGAAGCGGTCGCTCTCGGCCGCGACCGACGCCTTCGATCCGCCGCACACGAGGCTCACCACGACCTGCGTGACGCCGTCGGCGGTCCCGTTGAATTCGCCCGTGGTGGCGTCGTTCAGGACGAGGCCGCGGAGTTCCACCTCGACGTCGCCGTTGCGGTTGAGTTCGACCTCGCCGGACTTCAGCTTCCAGATCTTGCCGCAGGAATTCACGCCACCGATGGCGGTGCCGTCCGATGGGCACGCCCGCAGCTTGCCTTCGAGGATCTCGCTATCGGCGGCCGCGGGGCCGGCGAAGGTCATGGTGAGGGCGGCGGCGAGGATGAGCTTGTTGTGGATGCGCATGCTGGTTCTCCCGAGATGGGTTCCGGTAGGACGCACTGCCGGCGTTGTTTTCGCGGCAGTTCGCGTGTTCCCCATTCGGCAGGGAACTCGACCAGTGTGCACCCGCTGTTCTCACCGCCGGCATACCTGGGTCGGCATGGGTCAGACCCCGCGCAGGAATTCGAAGTCGCAGCCCTGATCGGCCTGCAGCACCTGTTGCGCATACAGGCGACGGTAGCCGCGCGCCGGCACCGCAGGGCCCTGCCAGCCTTCCCGACGCTTCGCCAGCTCGGCGTCGTCGACCAGCAGATCGATGCGCCGGTCGCGCACGCTCAACCGGATGCGATCGCCGTTGCGCACGAACGCGAGCGGACCGCCGCTCGCCGCGTCAGGCGACACGTGGAGCACGATGGTCCCGTACGCGGTGCCGCTCATGCGGGCATCCGAGATGCGCACCATGTCCTTCACGCCGGCCTGCGCGAGCTTCTTCGGGATCGGCAGATAGCCGGCTTCGGGCATGCCGCTCGCGCTCAACGGCCCCGCGTTCTGCAGCACCATGAAATCGTCGGGCGTCACATCGAGGTCCGGATCATCGATACGCGCCGCGAGATCCTCCAGCGACGAGAACACGACCGCGCGCCCTTCGCGCTCGAAGAGCTTCGGGTCGGCGGCGGAGCGCTTCAGGATGGCACCGCGGGGCGCGAGCGAACCGAAGACGGCGACGAGGCCGCCCACCGGATCGAAGGGCTCGGCGCGCGAGCGGATCACGCCGCGGTCCACCCACGCGGGCGGTGTCTGCAGACGTTCCCCCAGCGTCTGGCCGGTGACGGTCATGCAGTCGAGGTGCAGGAGATCCTTCAGCTCGGTGAGCAGCGCCTGCATGCCGCCCGCCGCGTGGAAGTCCGCGAAGTAGTGCTGCCCGGTGGGCTTCAGATCGACGAGCACCGGCGTACGGTCGGACAGTTCGTTCAACCGGGCGAGCGAGATCTCGATGCCGCGCCGGCCGGCGATGGCCGTGAGGTGGATGATCGCGTTGGTCGACCCGCCGAGCGCGAGCAGCACCGTCATCGCGTTCTCGACCGACTTCGGCGTGATGATCTCGGAGGGGCGCGGCCCCTTGCCGATCATCGCGACCGCGCGCGCGCCGGTGGCCTCGGCCGCGCGGATGCGATCGGCGTGGACCGCGGGGATCGCCGCCGTGTCGGGAAGACTCATGCCGAGCGCCTCGGCGATCGCCGCCATCGTGCTGGCCGTGCCCATCACCGCGCAGGTGCCGGCGGTGGTCGCGAGGTTCGCCTCTATGGTGTCGATGCCTTCGTCGCTCACCTCGCCCGCGCGGTACTTGGCCCAGAAGCGGCGGCAGTCGGTGCAGGCGCCGAGACGCTCGCCCCGGAAGGGCATCGCGACCATCGGCCCCGTCACGAGCTGGATCGCGGGGAGATCCGCCGACGCCGCCCCCATGAGCTGCGCCGGCACCGTCTTGTCGCAGCCGCCGATGAGCACCACGGCATCCATGGGCTGCGCGCGGACCATCTCCTCGGTATCGACCGACATGAGGTTGCGGAAGAGCAGGCTGGTCGGGCTCAGGAAAACCTCGCCGAGCGACACCGTCGGGAATGCGAGAGGAAGCCCGCCGGCGGCCAGCACGCCTCGCTTCACCGCCTCGACGAGTTCCGGCACGTTCCGGTGGCAGTTGTTGAAGTCGCTGCCGGTCTGGGCGATGCCGACGATGGGCCGGTTCATCAGGCTCTTCGAGAGCCCGGTGGACTGCGCGAAGGACCGCCGCAGATACAGCGCGAACTCCCGGTCACCGTAGTTGGTGAGGTTGCGGCGGAAGCCCCGGGGTTCGTCCTGCGGGTCGTCCTTCGTTGCATCGTCGGTCATCGTGGTCTCCGCCCTGGAATCGTTGTCGTGTATGTTCGGTCGGTCGATTGTGCTCACCGGAGGTCCCATGTTCAAGCCGATTCCCGCCCTGATCGCGACGCTCGTGTTCGCGCTGCCGATCACATCCATGTCGCCCGCCGCAGCAGCGGACGAGACGGCGCCACGCGTGAGTCTCCAGGCCCAGAGCAGCGTCGAGGTCGAGAACGACACCATGCGCGCCCTGATGTCGACGGAAGCCGAGGACGCCAACCCCGCGAAGGTGGCCGACCAGGTGAATCGCGTGCTGGGCGAAGCCACGAAGATCGCCAAGGCGCAGCCCGGGGTGAAGGTGCGCACGGGCAGTTACCAGACGTTCCCGATCTACGACAAGACCAATCGCATCGCCCGCTGGCGTGCGCGCGCCGAGCTGTCGCTGGAGAGTACGGACTTCAAGGGGCTCACGGCACTCATCGGAAAACTGCAGGCCACGCTCGGCCTGAACGGCGTGGAGTTCCTGGTTTCGGAGGAAGCGCGGCGAAAGGCGGATGACGAGCTGACGACGACCGCGATCACCGAATTCCGCCGCCGCGCCGACATCGCCTCGAAAGCGGCAGGCAGCAAGGCTTGGCAGCTGCGCGAACTGGTGGTGAATCCGGAGGGTGGCATGGGCCCGTCACCGAGACCGGCGATGTTGATGCGGGGCGCGGCATCGGACGTCGCGGCGCCAACGATGGAAGGCGGTTCGACGCGCGTCGGGGTGGTGGTGACGGGGACGATCGTGCTGGAGATGAAGTAGGCGAATTGGATTGTCGTGGGTCGAGCATCGCTCGACGCGGCGTGGGCTTGGGCACTGCGCCGGATCCAGGATCGCAGGCATCGGGCAGTGCCCGACCCACGGGGGTCGTTTCCCAGCGCTGCGGGTTCCAGTGACGAAGACCCTTCGTGGGTCGAGCATCGCTCGACGCGGCGTTGGCTTGGGCACTGCGGCGAATCCAGGAACGCGGGCGTCGGGCAGTGCCCGACCCACGGAGGTTGTTTTCAGCGCTGAAGCATCCAGTCGCGAAGACCCTTCGTGGGTCGAGCATCGCTCGACGCGGAGATGGCTTGGGCAAAGCGGCGAATCCAGGATCGCAGGCGTCGGGCAGTGCCCGACCCACGGGGGTTGTTTTCAGCGCTGCGGGTTCCAGTGACGAAGGCCCTTCGTGGGTCGAGCATCGCTCGACGCGGAGATGGCTTGGGCAAAGCGGCGAATCGAGGCACGCGGGCGTCGGGCTGCAGCCCGAGAGGCCACTACCGCCCCCACCCGATCTCACGCGCGGTGAGCGTTCCGATGAGCGTGGCATCCAGCCCCGACGGCATCTCCGCCCGGCCCGGCGACACCGGCGTGCGGCCGGCCATGATCTCGGCGAAATCCTGGGCGGCAGCGGGTCCGCGTGCCGGTTCGGCGTAGCCATCGGGGAAGCTCGGCAGATTGGTCGCCGGATCGTACTTGTCGGTCGCGCCCAGCGTGTGCAGCAGTTCGTGCGTCGCGACCACAAGGTTCTCGGCCGTCTGTCCGCGGTCGGCGTACACGTGCACCACGCCGACCATCCCTTCGCGCAGCCCCACGGAGTGCGGCACTGCGCTGGTCAGACGCGGATCGTGGTACACGAGGAACAGCTTCACGTGCGGTGCCGGACCTTCCGTGTCGGCGTGCTGCCAGACCCACCAGCGCAGCTGGAGGCTCCAGAACATGATCTCGACAGCGTGCCCGCCGAACGGTGGCGCGGGCGGGATCGCGAGGAGCGGCTTCGCGAGCTGCACGTCGACCGGCCGCACGAGCCGCAGGCCGTAGCGTCGCCCCTCCTCCGCGAACCACGCCTCGATGGCTTCGAATCGGTCAGCGGTGAGACCGTCGACGTGTTCACGCGTCCGCGGGCTCCCGTCTGCTGCGATCGGAAAGATCGCCACGCGCAGCGGCACATCCCACGACGCCGTCCGGGCGCGGAGCAGCCAGCCGCCGATCGCGACGTGGGCGAGGACCATCAACAGCAGGGCGATGCGGATCTTGCGGAACAAGTCGATGTGCTCCCCGGGGTTGGAAGCGCGGCGGCGCCGCGTCCGGCGGTGAGCTGGTCATCGGGTGGACAGCGAGGTTTCTGAACGCCGAGGCATCGAGTCGCAAAGGGCTTACGTGGGTCGAGCAGCAGCTCGACGCGGCGTTGGCCTGGGCACCTCGACGAATCCAGGAACGCAGGCGTCGGGCGAAGCCCGACCCACGGGGCTTGTTTTCAGCGCTGCGGGTTCCAGGGACGCAGTCCTTCGTGGGTCGAGCATCGCTCGACGCCGCGTTGGCTTGGGCACAGCGACGAATCCACGAACGCAGGCGTCGCGCAGTGCCCGACCCACGGGGGTGCGCCCCGCGCCGAACTACGAAGACCGTCGCCCTACCACTGCCTGTCCTTGTACCGCTCCCGCAATGCCGTCTTCAGGAACTTGCCAGTCGACGTCCGCGGGATCGCGTCTACGAACTCCCAGGCATCCGGGATCGCCCATTTCGCGAACTTGTCGACGAGGAAGCCGCGCAGGCCCTCGGCGTCCACCGTCTGCCCCGCCTTCAGCACCACGACCGCGAGTGGCCGTTCAGCCCACTTCGGATGGGGAACGGCGATGACTGCCGCTTCCGCCACCGCCGGGTGCCCCATGATCGCATTCTCGAGATCCACCGAACTGATCCACTCGCCGCCCGACTTGATGAGGTCCTTCGTGCGGTCGGTGATCTTCACGAAGCCTTCCGGGGTGACCGCCGCCACGTCACCCGTGCGCAGCCAGCCGTCGGCCGTGAAGCTCGACTCCGACTGCGGGAGTTCGTGATAGCTGCCCGTGATCCATGGGCCGTGCACCTGGATCTCCCCCACCGATTTGCCATCCCATGGCTGGACGCCTTCATCGCCGACGATGCGCAAGTCCACGAGGGGAAGCACGTAGCCCTGCGTCGCCTGGAGCGCGAATCGCTCGTCCTCGGTGAGATCCGTCTGCGTCTGCAGCGGGCGCGAGATGGTCGCGAGCGGTGAGGTCTCGGTCATGCCCCATCCCTGGTTCACGTCGATGCCGTGCTTCGCGAAGCCGCGGATCAGGCTCTCGGGCACCGCCGAGCCGCCCACCGTGAGGCGGAGCTTCGGATGAAGCTTCCACCGGCCGGGATCGCGATCGAGGATCTGGATCATCCCGAGCCAGATGGTGGGCACGCCGCACGAGATCGTGACGCCTTCGGATTCGAGCAGCGGCAGCAGATCGTCGGGATGCAGGTGCGGTCCGGGGAAGACCATCTTCGTGCCGATCATCGCCGCGGCGTACGGCACCCCCCACGCGTTGGCGTGGAACATGGGCACCACCGGCAGGATGACGTCGTGGCCGGAGATCCCGATGCCGTCGGGCATCACCTGCACGAGGGAATGGAGCACCTGCGAACGGTGCGAGTAGACGACGCCCTTCGGCCGCCCCGTCGTACCCGACGTGTAGCACATGGCGATGGGATCGTCCTCCTCCATCTCCGGGTAGTCCCAGTCACCGGACGCCGTCGCGAGAAAGTCTTCGTAGTTCGTATACCCCTCGGGCACGGGCTTGCCGGTGAGCGGCACGACGATCACGCGCTCGATGCGGGTCTTCGCACGGAACTGTTCGAGCAACGGCAGGAGGATGTCGTCGACGATGACGATGCGGTCCTCCGCGTGGTCCGCGATGTACGCGATCTCGTCGGGCGCCAGGCGGATGTTGAGTGTGTGCAGCACGGCGCCGCTCGCGATCACGCCGAAGTACGCCTCGTAGTGCGCGTAGTGGTTCCACATGAGCGTCGCCACGCGGTCACCCTTGCGGATGCCCGCCTTCTGCAGCGCCTCGGCCAGCAGCCGCGCGCGCCGGTGGAAGGCGCGATAGTTCGACCGGTGCAGCGACTTGTCCGGCATGCGCGAGACGATCTCGACATCCGGGAACAACGTGCCCGCGCGCTCCAGGAAATGCGTGAGCGTGAGCTTCACGTGCATCATCGTGGACTGCATGCAACTCCTCCTTGGCCGGCGCCGTCGGGTGCGGCGCTCGCGACACTGCGATTTCGGTCGGGTGCGGCGGGCGCCGCGAGGATCACTCGGGAATGCGCGAGAAGCGGATGCTGCCCTTCTCGATGCCCTCGCGGACGACGTCGATGCCGCCGCCCGCGATCATCCACTCGAGGCGGTGGTCGCGGTACTGGCGGCGGATCTTCCCTTCCGCGATGAGCGCCGGGAAGTCGGGGAGCTTCGCGAAGACATCGCACATCTCGTCGATGGTCTGCGCCACGGCCGGCCGCGCACGCGTACGCTCGAGCCACGACGCGAGCCGCGGTGTCGCGGGTTCGTATCCGTAGTTGAGCAGCGAGCGCGCGATGTACGGCGCCACGACGATGTCGGTGAGGCCGAACGTGTCGCCGTGGAACCACGGCGCATCGCCCAGCTGCCCGTCGAGCCAGCGCTGCAGGCGCTCGATGTTGCTGCGACCGAAGGCGACGAGCTTGTCGGCCAGCGGGCCGGTCGCACGCTTCGCGCGGAGGACTTCCATCGTGCCCCAGTTGTTGGGCTCGTACTGGCAGTCCATGAGGTCCTCGATCATGCGCGTACGCGCCTTCGCCGCGGGGGTCGTCGCGCGGAGCGGCGGCTCGGGCCACTTGTCTTCGATGTACTCGAGAATCACCGTGGAGTCGAAGACCTGCACGTCGCCGTCGATCAGCGTCGGGATCTCCGCGCGCGGGCTCGCCGCGACGAACTCGCCGGCCGCGGAGCCATCGGCCATGCCGTCCGGCAGGATCGGCGTGAAGGGGATGCCCTTCTCGCGGAGCGAGATCTTCACTTTCATCGCGTAGGTGGACAGCGGGTGTTGGTACAGGGTCAGCATGTTGTTCTCCTCCCGATTCGTTCTTTACTCGCCGGTGACCAGCACGATCTTGCCGCTCACGCGCTTGTAGAGCACCTCGTTCAGCGCTTCGCCGGCGCGGGACAGCGGATACGTCGCGTGGATGTGCGGCTTCACCTTGCCCTGCATGTAGAGCGCGAGCAGCTCTTCGTTGTTGCGGCGGTTCTTCTCGGGCTCGTTCCGCGTGAACGCACCCCAGAACACACCGACGATCGCGCAGCCCTTCAGCAGCGCGAGATTGAGCGGCACCTTCGGGATGTCGCCGGCGGCGAAGCCCACCACCAGGAACCGGCCGTTCCACGCCATGTCGCGCAGCGCCATCTCGGAGTACGGGCCACCCACCGGGTCGTACACGACATCGACCCCTTTGCCGGACGTCAGCGCCTTCACGCGGGCGCGAAGATCATCGCTCGCGTAGTTGATCACTTCGTCGGCGCCGTTCTGGCGGCAGACTTCCAGCTTCGCGTCGCTCGACGCCGCGGCGATCACGCGCGCGCCCATCGCCTTGCCGAGTTGCACCGCGGCGAGACCCACGCCACCCGAGGCGCCGAGAACGAGCATCGTCTCGCCGGGCTGCAGGTTCGCGCGATCCTTCAGCGCGTGGTACGACGTGCCGTACGTGAGCAGGAACGCCGAGGCGGGCTCGAACGCCATGCCGGCGGGCATCGCGACCAGGCGGTCGGCGTCGCACAGCATCTCTTCCGCAAAGCCGCCGAACGTGGACGCGGCGATCACGTGGTCACCGACCTTCACGCCGGTCACGCCCTCGCCCACGACCTTCACGACACCGGCCACTTCGCCACCCGGCGAGAATGGCGGCTCGGGCTTGAACTGGTACTTGCCCTGGATGATGAGCGTGTCGGGGAAATTGACCCCCGCGGCCTTCACCGCGACGACCACCTGGCCGGCCTGCGGCACGAGCGAGGGGATGTCCTCCACCACGAGGTCCTCGGGCGGGCCGAGCTTCTTGCACAGGACTGCTTTCATTCGGGAACTCCAGTCGGATCAGGAAATGGCGGGGTCGGTACCGCGTCTCGTGGACCGAACCGCGCTGGGGACAGGGCGCCTACGCGCCACCGGTCGCGAGAATCTTCTCCACCTGGCGCCAGCCGGCCTCGGCCATGGGCCGCGCGCGCTTGCCGGATTCGATGGCGTGCTCGCTCGCCGCGGTGCCTTCCACCACACGCCCCATGATCCCCTGCAGGATCCCCGCGAGGCGGAACATGTTGTAGGCCATGTAGAAGTCCCAGTTCGGGATGCCCGAACGGCCGGTGCGACGGCAGTACATCTCGACGTAGGTCGCTTCGTCGGGCACACCCAGCGCTGCGAAGTCGATGCCGATCATCCCGCGGAACTCGCCGGGCGTGAGGCGCCAGGTCATGCAGTGGTACGCGAAGTCCGCGATCGGATGCCCGAGGGTGGACAGCTCCCAGTCGAGCACGGCGAGGATGCGTGGCTCGGTCGGGTGAAAGATCACGTTGTCGAGGCGGTAGTCGCCATGAACGATGGTGGTCTCGTCGCCGGCCGGGATGTTCTTCGGCAGCCACTCGATGAGGTTCTCCATGCCCTCGATGCGCTCGGTCTCGGACGCGCGGTACTGCTTCGTCCACCGGTTGATCTGTCGCTCGAGGTAGTTGCCTGGCTTGCCGTACGTCTCGAGCCCGACCGCCGTGTAGTCCACCTTGTGGAGCGCCGCGATCACGCGGTTCATCTCGTCGAAGATCGCCGTGCGTTCCTCGCGGGCCATGCCGGGGAGTGCGGGATCCCACAGCACCCGGCCCTGCACGTAATCCATGATGTAGAACGCCGTGCCGATCACCGATTCGTCCTCGCACAGCGCGTAGGGCTTCGCGACGGGCACTTCGGTGCCGTGCAGCGCCTTCAGCACGCGGAACTCGCGATCGACGGCGTGGGCGGAAGGCAGCAGCTTACCGGGCGGTTTCCGACGCAACACGTAGCGGTTGTCGGCGGAGGCGAGCAGGAAGGTCGGGTTCGACTGACCGCCGCGGAACTGCAGCACCGTCAGCGGGCCGCGGAAGCCTTCGACGTTCGCCGCCATGTAGCGCTCCAGCGCGGCCGTGTCGAAGCGGTGCTTGTCCTGCACGGGCATCGTGCCCACGAATTGATCGCTCATGCCACTCATGCCTGGGGTGTCTCCGTGAAGCTCCGGAGAATACACCGCGGACCCCGTAGGTCACCACGGCCCCACGAGGGGCGACGCGGTCGTCCGCGGAGGGCAGGCCGGACACTCGCCGTTTGCGAACGCCCGCATCGAGCCACTAGACTCCCCCGCTTCGAACGGAGGAAGACACCCCATGAAGCACTTTGCCGGCAAGGTCGCGGTGGTCACCGGAGGCGCCAGCGGACTCGGACTCGCGATGGCGCACCGCTTCGCCCGCGAGGGCATGAAGATCGTGCTGGCCGACGTCCAGCAGGACGCCCTCGACCGCGCCACCGGCGAGTTCCGCGCCGCAGGGACGCCGGTCATCGGCGTGAAGGTCGACGTCTCGAAGGCCGACCAGGTGGAGGCCCTGAAGGACGCCACGCTCGCCGCGTTCGGCGCCACGCACATCCTCTGCAACAACGCCGGCGTCGCGCCCGGCGGCCTCGCCTGGGAGAGCACCGCCGCCGACTGGGAATGGTGCATGGGCGTGAACGTCTACGGAGTCATCCACGGCCTGCGCAGCTTCGTCCCCGTGATGCTCGCCCAGGGCGACGACTGCCACATCGTGAACACGGCGTCCGTCGCCGGCCTGCTCTCCCCGCCCGGCATGGCCATCTACTGCGTCTCGAAGCACGCCGTCGTCACGCTCACCGAATGCCTGCACCAGGACCTCGTGACCCGCACCGACAAGATCAAGGCCTCGGTGCTGTGCCCGGCCTACGTGCCGACCGGCATCGCGGACTCGGAACGCAACCGCCCGGCGGAACTGCGCAACGCACCGAAGGAGATGACCCCCGAGGACATCGCGCGGGAACAGGCGCTGAAACACGCCGTGCAATCCGGCCGGATCGGCCCCGAACAAGTGGGCGACATGGTGTTCGAGGGCATCCGGGACGAGCGCTTCTACATCCTCACGCATCCGAAGATCAAGGCGGCGATCGAGACGCGGATGCAGGACATCCTGCTGGAGCGGGTGCCGACGGATACGTTCAAGCCGAAGTAGGAGCGGGCCATGCCCGCCTCTCGGGCCGGCGGCCCGCGGCGGGGGGCCCGCAGGATTCACCAACAAGGGGAGAGCCCCTTGTATATCCCCCGGTGGATGCGCCAGCCGTCGTGGATCGGACCGCGCTTTTGTAGGAGCGGGCCATGCCCGCGAAAGCGATGGTTCCGGTCGAAGCGCTTCTACAGCATCGACCGCTTTCGCGGCCATGGGCCGCTCCTACAAGACCGGTGGATGCACCACCCATTGTGGGAATGGACCACACTTTCTGTAGGAGCGGGCCATGCCCGCGAAAGCGTTCGTTCCGGTGGGATCATCTCGACCTACGAGTTCGGGACCCGAATGGTCAGCCCGCCGCCAGCTTGTCCTGGGTGCGGGTGTCGAAGTCGGCTGCGTCGTGCCGCTCGTGCAACTGGCTGTCGGGCTCCCCCCAGGTGCGGTTGACCATGCGCCCGCGCCGCACGGCCGGGCGCAGCGCGATCTGGTCGGTCCAGCGCTGCACGTTCTTGTAGTCCTGCACCTGCAGGAACTCGCCGGCCTCGTACAGCAGCCCCTTGGCCAGCGCGCCGTACCAGGGCCAGACCGCCATGTCGGCGATCGTGTAGTCGTCGCCGGCGAGGTACTCGCTCGCGGCCAGGTGACGGTCGAGCACGTCGAACTGGCGCTTGACCTCCATCGCGTACCGGTCGATCGCATACTCGATCTTGCTCGGCGCATAGGCGTAGAAATGGCCGAACCCGCCGCCGAGGAAGGGCGCGCTGCCCATCTGCCAGAAGAGCCACGACAGGCATTCGGCACGCTTCGCGCCGTCGGTCGGAAGGAAGGCTCCGAACTTCTCGGCCAGATACATCAGGATCGCGCCGGATTCGAACACCCGTACGGGCACCGGCCCGCTGCGATCCCACAGTGCCGGAATCTTGGAGTTGGGGTTGACCTCGACGAAGCCGCTGCCGAACTGGTCGCCGTCGTTGATGCGGATGAGCCACGCGTCGTATTCGGCGCCGGCGTGACCCAGCGCAAGCAGTTCCTCGAGCATCACCGTGACCTTCACCCCGTTGGGGGTGGCCAGCGAATAGAGCTGCAACGGGTGACGGCCCACCGGTAGCTCCTTCTCGTGCGTCGCGCCGGCGACCGGCCGGTTGATGTTCGCGAAGCGACCGCCATTGCCAGGGATCCAGGTCCAGACTTTCGGTGGGACGTAGGCAGGCGAATCGCTCATGGGGTTTACTCCGGGCAGATGACGGGGCCGAGCATGATAGCCGGACCACCTCGCACGCCACGCCGCGCGCCGGAGTTCTAATGGACGCGCGTGCCCATCACGTTGGCCGCAGGGCTGAAGGGCCTGTTCACACCACGGACACCGCGTTCCGGGTGACGCGCTTCCGCGGCCATGGGCCGCTCCTACAACACCGTCGCTTCGATAAAGAACCGTGAAGGCCCTTGGCGCTGGCCGTTCCCGAGGGACGCAGAGATGGTCCCTGGACATCCTCGACATGCCGCCGGAAACTCGGCCCAACGGGTAGGTAACGAAACTGGAGCTGAACCAATGGCGCTTGCACGCTCGGTGGTAGCAGTCGCAGCAATGGGGTTGATGGCCGCGTGCGCAGAGATGGGCACGAGTGATCACAGCGCAAAGCGTGATCCTTTCCTCGACGAGATGTATCCGCAGGGGGCCAGTTCGCGAACGAAGGGTGAGGCCACATCGAAGGCGACACAGGCCACCTCCGCTGGGCCGGCACCCGAGAGTCACGGCCGCGCACCGACCCGACCGTACCTCGGGCTCGGCGGATGGCTGGCCTCGGGGTCGATGAACGCGAACGGACTCGGGATCAATGCGGACATCTCCGGAGGCGGGCTCGACGCCGCCGGGTCGGTGATCGGTGGCGTCGACTTCTCTGTGACCGATGCCGTGAACGTAGGACTCGAGGTTGACTACACCGCCGGGGAGATCGGCATCGGCCGGCTGACTGCCGACAACGTGACTGGCAACGCAAAGCTCCGGCATTCGTGGTCCGTGTCGGTCTTGCCGTCCATCTCGCTGGACGATCAGTGGCGCGGGTTCGTGCGTCTCGGTGCGGGGCGGGCGTCCGCACAGGCGAGCGTCACCGACGGCGTGTCGACCCTGTCCACGGACCGTAGCTTTACCCATGTGAAAGCAGGCATCGGGCTTTCCCGGGAACTGAGCCCGAATGCCGCCATCCGGGCCGAGTACGTCTGGATGCAGACCGAGCGCCGGGACTACGTGCAGGCGACCGTATCCGGGCTACAGGTGTCGCTGCTTTACGGGTTCTAAACGCCGCTGCCACAGGGCAGATCGCTCGGGAGGACGTTCATCTGCGCCTCGGGTGCATGGGGATGACTCCGGAGCGGCCAGATGAGACCGCTCCACCGGCGGCGGGAAAACGCCGGACATCCCCGGGCACGACGCGCTCGCTGCTGTGACCTCAGGGGTGGCTGGATGCACTCGGCTCAACCGAAGGTGAATTTTCGTTTATTGCGTTTATCTGGCGCCTCGCTATCATCTGGCCGTACTCCAGCATGTTCCGGGAGGTCCGCCATGAGTTCCGCCCCTGTCGTCCGCACGCCCCCGCCCCATCTGCCCACCGAATCGGAGGCTCGCCTCGCCCGCGAGAGCGGCCGGCTACTGGCCGCCTGCATCGGCGAGGGCGAGACGGCCCGCCTGCGCGTGATCGACCGGCGCGGCGAGATCGAGGTGCCTGTCGCGGCGCTGCGGATGTTTGTGGACATCCTTTCCCAGATGGCCGCCGGCAACGCGGTGACGATCGTTCCGGTCCACGCCGAGCTGACCACGCAGCAGGCGGCCGATTTCCTGAACGTGTCGCGCCCGCATCTCGTGGGTCTGCTCGAAGCGGGTTCGCTGCCGTTCCACCGGGTGGGCACCCACAGGCGCGTGCTGTTCCGGGATCTGCTTGCCTACCGGGACCAGGCGCGCGCCAACAGCCGCGACGCACTCGACGCCCTCGCGGCGCAGGCGCAGGAACACGACATGGGCTACTGAGCGGACGGGCGCATGGCGAGCTTCGTCGCGGTCTTCGATGCCTGTGTGCTTTACCCGGCGCCCCTGCGCGACCTGCTGCTGCGCCTTGCACTGACCGACCTGTTCCGTGCCCGCTGGAGTGCGGAGATCCACGACGAGTGGGTGCGTGCGGTGCTGGCTCGGCGCCCAGATCTTTCCCCTGCCATCCTCGACCGTACCCGCGCCCTGATGGACGGCGCGGTGCCTGATGCGGTGGTCACAGGCCACGAGGGGCTCATCCCCACGCTGACGCTGCCGGACCCGGACGATCGGCACGTGCTCGCTGCGGCGATCCGCTGTCAGGCCGGCGTGATCGTCACGTTCAACCTGAAGGACTTCCCGGTGGCGGCTCTCGCGCCCTACGGCATCGAGGCGCAGCATCCCGACGAGTTCGTCGCCCATCTTTTCGACCTCGCGCCAGGCGCAGTCTGTGGCGCGGTCCGGGATCAACGGCTGGCGCTGAAGGCGCCACCGCGCTCCGCCCGACAACTGCTCGACACCTTTCTCTCCCTCGGCCTCGCGAGCACTGTCAGCGCGCTCGACACCATGCAGGAGGTGCTGTGACCGATCCCCCATGACGCCAGCCGCGGTCCGCGACCGACGAATCGAGGCCCTGCGACGCGCCTGAGGAGCACCACAACGACATGCTGTCGACCGAGGACGTCGATGACGCATCAAGCAACTTTGGCCGACGACGATGGATCGCGCCCAAAGCGATTCCGCAGCATCCACCTCGCGCCGGAGCCGCTCGGATTCGGGAGGCACGCGCCAGTGCGCAGGCACTGGCGTGCGTCCACCCTCATCCGCCGCATTCGCGGCCATGGGCCGTTCCTACAACACCGGTGGATCCGCCACCCGCTGTGGGAATGGGCCGAGCTTTTGTAGGAGCAGGCCATGCCCGCGAAAGCGATGGTTCCGGCTGACGCGCTTCCGCAGCATTGAACGCTTTCGCGGCCATGGGCCGCTCCTACAACACCGTCGGTCCGATCACCGACGATGTATGCGCCACGACCCGTAGGAGCGGGCCATGCCCGCGAAAGCGATGGTTCCGGTCGATGCGCTTCCTTACATCCACCTCGCGTCGGAGCCGCTCGGATTCGGGAGGCACATGACAGTGCGCAGGCACTCTCATGTGTCCGCCCTCATCCACCGCTTTCGCGGCCATGGGTCGCTCCTACAACACCGGTGGATCCGCCACCCGCTGTGGGAATGGGCCGAGCTTTTGTAGGAGCGGGCCATGCCCGCGAAAGCGATGGTTCCGGTCGATGCGCTTCCTTGCATCCACCTCGCGCCGGAGCCGTTCGGATTCAGGAGGCACATGACAGTGCGCAGGCACTCTCATGTGTCCGCCCTCATCCACCGCTTTCGCGGCCATGGCCCGCTCCTACAAGGGCTGGGGTACGCCCCCCGCCCGAGACCGCCTTACTTCTTCACCGTCTCTTCCAGCGTGAACCGGCCCAGGGGGTTCTGAATGAAACCCTTCACGTTCTTGCGCGTGACGTTGCGGTACGGGCTGTAGTAGAGGTCGATCCAGTTCACGTCGGCCTTGGCCATCTTCTGCAGGTCGATGTACATCTGCTTGCGCTTGGCCGGGTCCGTCTCGATGCGCGCCGCGGCCACCTTCGCCTTGACCTGCTCGTTCTGATAGCGGGTCATGTAGTTCATGTTCGAATCGTGGCCAACGACGAACGTGGTCTTCTGATCCGGGTCGAGAATGTCATTGGTCCAGTACATGACGGAGATGTCGTAGTCGCCGGCCACCAGCATGTCCCAGCTCTGGCTGGGATCCACCTTCTGCAGCTTGGCGGTGATGCCCGCCTTCGCAAGCTGCTGCTGCAACAGGACGGCAATCTGTTCGTCGACCTCGTCACCCGCGTTCACCAGATAGTTCAGGGTGAGGTTCTTCACGCCCGCGCTGGCCAGCAGCTGCTTGGCCTTCTGGGGATCGTAGGGACGGCGGAGGTTGTCGGCGTAGTAGTACAGCGCGCCCTCGGGAATGAAGGAGTTCGCGACTTTTCCGTAGCCGAAGGTGACCGTGTCGATGATCGACTTCTTGTCGATGGCGAAGTCCAGCGCCTGCCGTACTTCCACCTTGCCGAGCGGGCCCCGCGAGTGGTTGATCAGCAGGTGGTCCTCACGGGTCGAGCGATCGAGCAGGACGATGAGGTTGGGATCCTTCTTCAGCGACGCGATGCGCGAGAAGGGCACGCCGAGCGCCGCATCCAGTTCACCCGCCTGGATCTTCAGCATGCGCGTGTTGTCGTCCGGCAGGGTCAGCCAGTCGACGCCGTCCAGGCTCACCTTGCTCGCCTCCCAGTAGTACGGATTCTTGACCAGCCTGACCCTCTCGCCGCGCGCCCATTCCTTGACGATGAAGGCGCCGGAGCCGATGGGGTGCTCCGCGAAGTCCTCCTCACCCTGCTTGGTCAGCGCCTTCTGCGGAAGCACCGACGCGTTCGGCAGCGCGAGCTGCGACAGGAACGCGGCCGACGGCGTCTTCAGGGTGATGACCAGGGTGCGGGCGTCCTTCGCCTGCGCCGTGTCGATGATCGTGTACGAGTCGCGCCACAGCGAACCTTCGTTGTCGCGGATGCGCAGCAGGCTGAAGGCGGCGTCCGCGGCCGTGACGGGGGTTCCGTCCGAGAACTTGGTGTCGCGCAACTTCAATGTGTAGACCTTCCCGTCCGGCGAGATGGTCCAGCTCTCCGCGATGCCCGGCACGAGCTTCGTGCCGCTGTTGTCCACGCGGATCAGCACATCGAACACGTTGGAGAAGACCCAGTTGTCGGCGTTCTGGGCCGACTTGATCGGGTCGAACGTGGTGCTGTCCTCGCGACGGCCGATCGTGAGAATGCCGGCGGCCTGTGCCACCTCGCAGACCAGGCTCGCCGCGAGCATCAGCCCGGCGGCAGCCACTTTGAAATGCTTATTCATGTTGCAACGCTCCTTTGGTCAGTGGATGAATCGAGTCACTGCTACGGTCATGAAGTACGCAGGCAAACGCATGATCGGCCCGGTGCCGAAGTTCAGGGGCTGGACCATGTCCGCATGCGGGCAGGGCATGGAGACAGCGGGGATGAAAAGGGCAACCCGCGGGAACCGACACCGGACTCGGCGGCTCTCCCCGCAGCAGGTCGGCGGGCAGCGGCCGATCGGGGTCGATCTCCGGAATCGCGGCGACCAGCGCCGACGTGTACGGGTGGAGCGGCTGGTCGAAGATGGTGTGCGTCGGCCCCATCTCCACGATCCGGCCCAGGTACATCACCGCCACCCGGTCGCACAGCCGGCGCACGACGGCCAGATCGTGGGCGATGAAGAGTATCGCGAGGCCCATGCGCTCGCGCAGGTCCATCAGCAGGTTGATGATCTGGGCCTGGATGGAAACGTCGAGTGCCGCGACACACTCGTCGGCCACGATCAGACGGGGCTCGATCGCGAGCGCCCGGGCGATGCCAGCGCGCTGACACTGTCCACCGCTCAGGGCCTGGGGGCGGCGCGTCGCGTGTTCGGGGTCGAGGCCCACCAGGGTCAGCAGCTCGCCCACGCGCGCGGTAATCGCCGCCCCCTGGGCCTTGCCGTGCACCCGCAGCACTTCGGCGATCCCTTCCCCGATGGTCTGCCGCGGATTCAAGGACGAGAACAGGTCCTGGAAGATCATGGCGGTCTGCGCGCGCAACGCCGCGATGTCCGACGGCAGCCCGCCGGTGATCGCGCGACCCTCGAACCGCACGCTCCCGCTGCTGGCTCTTTCGAGATGCAGGATGGCCCGGCCCAGCGTGCTCTTCCCGCTGCCCGACTCGCCCACCAGCCCCAGGGTCTCACCCGCCTGGATGCAGAGGGAGACCTCGTTGACCGCATGCACGAAACGCCTGCCGAAGCCGAAACCACCGGACACCGGAAAGGCGACCGAGAGGTTCTCCACTTCGAGCAGGGGATAGGTGCTATTGGCCATGGACCATCCCGCGGTTCGTCACGGACACGGCGTGGTGGCAGGCCGCCGCGTGGTTGTCGGTGCCCGGGTCGACGCGCATCTCCGGTTGAATGCTCGTGCATTCCGTAGTCGCACGACCGCATCGAGGATGGAAGCGGCAGCCGGCGGGGAAGCGCTGCGCCAGCGGCGGTTGGCCCTGGATGGTCACCATGCGCCCCACCCCGCCGTCGCTGGAGGGCTGGCACTCGATGAGCCCGCGCGTGTAAGGGTGCCGGGGCGCGCCCAGCACCTGGCGCTTGCCGCCCGTCTCGCACAGCCGGCCCGCGTACATGACGGCGATCCGATCGCAGGTCTGCGCCACCACGCCGAGATCGTGCGTGATGAGAATCACGGCGAGCCCCAGGCGATCGCGCAGGTCGCGCAAAAGATGCAGGACCTGCATCTGGACCGTCACGTCCAGTGCGGTCGTCGGCTCATCGGCGATCAACAGCTTCGGCTCGCAGGCGAGCGCCACGGCGATCATGGCGCGTTGTCGCATGCCGCCGGAGAACTCGTGCGGATAGTTGTCCACTCTTCGTGCGGGGTCCGGAATCCCGACCTGCCGCAGCAACTCGATCGCCTGCTGGCGCGCCTCTCGACGGCTGGCACCGAAATGCCAACGGCGCCCTTCCGCGATCTGCTTGCCGATGGTCATGACGGGGTTCAGATGACTCGCGGGGTTCTGGAAGATCATGCCGATCTCCCGCCCGCGCACGGCCATCATCCGCTTGTCGTCGTAGGCGAGGACGTCCGCGCCATTCAGCCGGATCTCGCCGCCGCGGATGGCCAGCCCATCCCCGGGCAGCAAGCGCATCATCGCGCGACAGGCGAGCGTCTTCCCCGATCCACTCTCGCCCACCAGCCCCAGGATCTCGCCTCGATCGACGGACAGCGTCACGCCATCCACGAGCGCCGTTCCGAGTCGGTCTTCGATCGTCAGGTTCGACACCTGCAGGAGGGTCACGGACGCGCCCCCCACTTGTCGCCCAGTCCGTCGGCCAGAAAACTGAAACCCATCGCGAGGACGACGATCGCGAGTCCGGGGAACGTGGTGATCCACCAGGCCGTCGTGATGAAGCTCTGCCCTTCGGCGACCATCACGCCCCACTCTGCGACGGGGGGCTGCACACCGAGACCGAGGTAACTCACCGACGCGCCGCTCAGCAGCACGAGCACGCAATCGGACATGGCAAAGACCAGCGAACTGGTGAGCGCGTTGGGAAGCAGATGGAAGAACAGGATGCGCCCATGGCTGTAGCCCAGACTGCGTGCCGCCAGGACGAAATCGCGGTGCTTGAGCGTCAGCACCTGGGACCGCACGAGGCGCGCGTACGAGACCCAGCCCACCATCGCCATCGCGATGTAGAAACTGCCGAGTCCCGGCCCCAGGATCGCGATGATCGCGAGCATCAGCACCAGGAAAGGGAACGCGAGGACGATGTCGATCAAGCGCATGAGAAGCGTGTCCACCACGCCGCCGACGTACCCCGACACGGCGCCGATGACCGTCCCGAGAAGAAACGGGAAGGCCACGCCGATCAAGCAGATCTGCAGATCGATTCGAGCGCCCCACATCACCCGCGAAAGGATGTCGCGGCCGAAGTTGTCCGAGCCGAACGGATGCGCCGGATTGGGCGGGAGCAATGTCGCGGAGGGGTCCTGGGCAATCGGGTCGTACGGGGCCAGCCACGGACAGAACAAGGCCACCAGTAGCCAGGCAGACAGGATCACGATGCCGGCGGTCAGCGTGCTCTCGCGCGGCAGCACGCGGCGCCGGAATGCTGCGAACCCTTGGATCGCCGTCATAGCTTGACCCTCGGGTCCAGCGCCACCGTCAGCAGGTCTGCGATCAGGTTGACTGCAACGGTGGCCAGTGCAAAAACGAGAACGACACCCTGCACGACCATGTAGTCGCGGCTGATGATCGCTTTCACCAGCAACTGGCCCAGGCCGGGGATGGCAAAGACGCTTTCGATCACCACCGTGCCACCGATCAGCCAGCCGATGTTGACCGCCAGCAGGTTGATGGTGGGAATGAGCGAGTTGGGCATCACATGACGCCAGAAGATGCGGTTCTCGCTCAGCCCGCGGGCCCGGGCAGCGGTCACGTAGTCGTTCTGCAACTCCATCAGGAGGCTGGCGCGCAAATTCCGCGTCAGCACGGCCGACAGCGCCAGGGCCACCGTCAGGCAAGGCAGGAAGAGATGATGCAGGCGCTCGGCCCAATCGCTGCCGTATCCCGATACGGGGAACCAACCCAGCGAGATGCTGAACAGCAGGATGACCATGATCGCCAGCCAGAAGGCAGGGAGGCCCAGACCGATGGTGGAGATCAGGCGGATCGCGTGGTCCGCCAGTCGCCCGCGATAGCGGGCAGCGCCGGTGGCCAGCGGCAGCGCAATCAGGACAGCCAGCAGGACACTGCCCAGCACGAGGAAGATGGTCGGTTGGATGCGCGAGTCGATCAGCTTGAGCGTGTCGACCCGGTAGATGATCGACTTGCCCATCTCGCCGTTCATCAGGTTGCGCAGGAAGTAGAAGTATTGCAACCAGAGCGGCTCGTCCAGCCCGTACTGCGCTCGAATGCGCGCGATCGCTTGCGGGGTGCTGCGCACGCCGAGCAGGATGCGCGCGGGGTCGCCGGGAATGGAGCGCACCATGACGAAGACGAGCACGCTGATCCCGAACAGAACCGGCAGCAATTGAATGGGACGCCAAAGCACGAAACGGAAACGGTGCATGGCTAGTTTCCAGACAATGGGATGAATGCGCTCGAGGGCCGGCGGTGCGCGCTGCGGTCTAGGCGGCCAGCCTTCTCTTCAGGAAGTCCGTCACCACACCCATGCACGCTGCCCTTTCCTCCACATGCGGCATGTGGCTGGAGTTCTCGAAGATCACCCATTCGACGTCCTTGATGCGGTCTGCAAAAGGTTGAACCACCTCCGGCGCCGCTTCGTCATGGCGGCCCGAGATCAACAGCACCGGCACATCGATGGCGTGCAGGCGATCGATCACCGACCAGTCCTTCAGGCTGCCGATGACGTGAAACTCGGTCGGCCCATTCATGGCGTGATAGACCGTCGGGTCGGCGTCCATCGCATCGAACGTACGCTTCACTTCGTCAGGCCAGGGATCGAGGCGGCAGACGTGCCGCTGGTAGAAGACCTGGGACGCCGCCTTGTACTCGTCGCTGGCGATCGTGCCCGCCACTTCATGGGACAGCAGCGTGGCCTGGACCTCCGCGGGCAGTGCGCTGCGCAGGCGTGCCGCGGCCTGCAGCCACAGCCCCATGGAAGCGGGCGAATTCGCGATGATCAGCGCCTTGAGGCCCGACGGGGTGGTGACGGCGTGCTCCGACCCCAGCATGCCGCCCCAGGACTGCCCCAGCAATGCGTAGTTGTCTTGAATGCCGAGGTGCTTCAGCAGCGAATCCAGTTCATCGAGGAACAGGGCGGGCTGCCAGAAGTCGGCCGGCTTGTCCCGAAGGTGTGTGGAGCGGCCATTGCCGATCTGGTCGTAGTGGACGACGGCGCGGCCGGTTTCCGCGATGTCGCGAAACGCGTCCACGTAGTCGTGGGTACATCCGGGCCCGCCGTGCGCCACCACCAGGGGGGTCAATCCACTGCCGAGATCTCCGCAGACGCGGTACCACGTCTGGTGACCCCGAAACGGGGCATGGCCTTCCACGATGTCGTACATGCCGTTGTTCCTGTCCGTGAGTCGGGCCGAAGAGTAAACGAGGGCGCTGCGGTAGGCACCGAGAAAAAATCTGCTGGCCATCCGATCGCCCTTGTGTGCCACGTCGATGTGGCAGCCGCGCCGCAGTGAGCCGTGGCGGCATCGGCAGAAAAATGCGAAGACTTCCTGTCGGTGAAACTGAGGATCCTGCGCTGTCTGCACGGATCGCGCGACGCAAGCAGAGCCTCCCCAGATGATGCATGAAGGAACACAGCGCAGTGGCCATCCCCACGCCGAAGCATCTGCAATCGGATGGCGCATTGCAAGGGCGGGACATCGATGACATGACCGACGCACCACCAACGAGGACGCCTCTTCCTGCGGTGGACGATCCGCCATGAAGGCCCTGGAAGAGCGTGGCGCTGCCGCATCCCGGGGCTGACGCATACAGGTGTGGGCGTCGGCCTCGCAATGAACCCGATGATCCACCCCCGAGCAATTTCTTCACGCCCGTAGAAGCACCACACCTGGCACCACGCAATTCAGCAATCGGCATGCCCACAGTTGCGCGGTCGGGAAGTTGGCGCATCCCCATCGGACGGCGTGGCCCGGATGCATCTCTTCACGTCACGCGGCCAAGCCGACGCCGGACGCCGTCGGGTGTCTGGTCATCCGGCCCGTGCCACGTGGACCCGCCGTCGCCATTCGGTTGGCAGCGCGCACCGATCAAGGGCGTCGCGGCACTGGGCTTGGGCTGGCGACAGATGGCTGTATGGCGGACGCGTCACCCGCTGTGAGAATTGGCCGCGGCTCCTGTAGGAGCGGGCCATGCCCGCCTCTCTGGCCTGCCGGCCCGCGGCGGGGAGCCCGCGTGGCGTACGAACAAGGGGAGAACCCCTTGTATATCCCCCCGTTGATGCGCCACCCGCCGTGGCTCTGGGCCACGGTTCTGTAGGAGCGGGCCAAGCCCGCGAAAGCGATGATTTAGGTCGAGATGCCTCCTCGACAGGCGCCGTGCTCCAACCCAAGGGAGGTTGCTGCAATGACCACGGACTGCACCAGGGCATCCCGGAGCCAGCGATAATCCTGGCCATGAACGCCCACCAAGATCCAGCCGCCCATCCCGTCGGCCAGACACCCGCGCTCTGGCCCCTCGTGGGCCGCCGCCCGCTCCCGCGCATCCACGTCATCTCCGATGTGCATCTGGAGTTCGGCCCCTACGAACTGCCGGCCGATCTCGAGTTCGACATCCTCGTGGCCTCCGGCGACATCGGTCCCGTCGAGGACGCCGTGCGATGGCTCGCGAAGTGCGGGAAGCCGGTGGTCTATGTGATGGGCAACCACGAGTACTACGACCGCGAGTTCGACGAAGTGCTGCCGGCTGCGCGCGCCGCTGCGCGGGGTACGCAGGTGCACGTGCTGGAGCGCAACCCGGTCACGATCCAGGGTGTGCGCTTCCTCGGCACGACGCTCTGGACGTCCTTCGGCGACTGGCATCCCGGCCTTGTCGACCAGGCGTATCGGCAGATGAATGACTACGAACTGATCCGCGCCACGCGCTGGTTCGAGTCATCACGAAACCTCGCGTGGTACAGGCGCCAGTGCCGCGCCGCGCACCTGCCGTTGCCCGAGGACGATCCCGCGCTCGCCGACGACGCGAAGTTCCACCCCGCCATCGCCTACCAGGAGCACCTGCGCTCGGTGGCCTGGCTGAACCGCATGCTCGATCGGCCGTTCGACGGCCCCACGGTGGTGGTGACGCATCACTCGCCAACATTCCGCTCGCTGGCGGCCTTCGGCATCACTGACGAGCACTTCCTGCCCGCGAACTGGAACGGCGAGACGCTCCGCGACGATCTGCGCCGGGTCGCCGCGTACGCCAGCCCATTGGACGCGCTGCTCGCCCGGCACCGCGACGACATCGACCTGTGGACGCACGGCCACCTGCACGCGGGGCTCGACGTGATCTCGCAGGGCGTCCGCGTGCTCTGCAATCCGCGCGGCTACGCGTTCGAACGCGGTGCGCGGGTGCCGGAAGCGGCCCGCGGCACAACGAATCCATTGCCGGGCCGTGCGCCGGACTTCGACTGGCGGTATGTCGTGGATCTCGAGGACGGCCTCGCACGGCCGCTGCAGAAAGCGCTCGCGATGGCGATCGTCCGGATGTGCCGTCAGGTCGAGGAGGCAGCGGCACTGGTGCCGCATCTGCTCGACGACGACTCGGTGCCGACGCGCAGCGTGCACGAGGCTTTCGCGCGCCGCGTGGCGATGTTCGGCCGGCAGTTGGACGCGATCTTGCAAACCATCGAGGAGGCCATCGACGCCGGCACCGAGAGCAGCCCCATCGCAGACCTCTCACCGCCGTCGGCCAGGCCCGCCGTGGTCGGCAGCCCGGTCGATGCACATCGGCAGGTCGAATTGATGCAGGAATGGATCGAATGGACAGCCCAACTGCCACGCGCTGCCGGCGAAGCGCTGCACGCCTGGCGCGTCGCCACGCAGACGCTGCTGCAGACGGCCCGGGACCTCGGCATCGACGCCCGCTGCATCCGGCTCCCGCCGGTGGCACTCCGCAGCCTCGTGTACTCACGCGTCCATGTGCTGCATGTGGTCGAGACGCCGGAGGTTGCCGGCAAGCTCGGCAAGCAGCTGAGCGCGCTCTTCGCAGACGCCCGCCCGCGACGGGTGATACGGCTGAAGCGCGTGGAAGCGGGAGCGCTGGACTCGGCGAATCTGCTCACGCTGGCGGACGTGGAGGCGAATCTCAACGGAACTGAGGCATAGGGCGATCGGGGAGATGGCTGGTTGCCTGGTTGGGCTCTGGTGAGGCAGCGTCGAGCGTAGCTCGACCCACGAAGGGCCCTCTCCACTGGATTCTTCGGCGCTGGAAACAACCCCCTGGGTCGGGCACTGCCCGACGCCCGCGTTCCTGGATTCGCAGCAGAGCCCAAGCCATCGCCGCGTCGAGCGATGCTCGACCCACGAAGGGCCCTCTCCACTGGACGCCTCAGCGCTGACAACAACCCCCGTGGGTCGGGCACTGCCCGACGCCCGCGCTCCTGGATTCGCTGCTGTGCCCAAGCCATCGCCGCGTCGAGCGTAGCTCGACCCACGAAGCGCCTTCGCGCTTGGACGCCTCAGCGCTGACAACAACCCCCGTGGGTCGGGCACTGCCCGACGCCCGCGTTCCTGGATTCGCTGCTGCACCCAAGCCATCGCCGCGTCGAGCGAAGCTCGACCCACGAAGATCCCTCTCCACTGGATTCTTCGGCGCTGAAAACAACCCCCGTGGGTCGGGCACTGCCCGACGCCCGCGTTCCTGGATTCGCTGCTGTGCCCAAGCCGACGCCGCGTCGAGCGTAGCTCGACCCACGAAGCGCCTTCGCGACTGGACGCCTCTGCGCTGACAACAACCCCCGTGGGTCGGGCACTGCCCGACGCCCGCGCTCCTGGATTCGCTGCTGCGCCCAAGCCATCGCCGCGTCGAGCGATGCTCGACCCACGAAGGGCCCTCGTCACTGGATTCCGCGGCGCTGAAAACAACCCCCGTGGGTCGGGCACTGCCCGACGCTCGCGCTCCTGGATTCGCTGCAGTGCCCAGGCCAACGTAGCGTCGAGCTGCTGCTCGACCCACGAACGTCCTACCCCGCACCCCCTACCCGCCCGGCAGCACGACCTCGAAGCGTGTCCCCGACGGCACCCGCTGGAGCGCCCGGATCGACCCGCCGTGCGCGCCCACGAGCTCGCGGCAGATCGCAAGGCCGAGTCCGGTGCCGCCGGACGCCGTACGCGTCTTGCTGCTCTGGACGAACTTGTCGAAGACCGCTTCCAGCTCGTCCGCGGGAATGCCGACGCCGGCATCGTCGACGGTGAGCCGGACCGCTGCTGCCGCGTCGGCCGTCGCCGGCATCCGCTCGATCGTCACCTCGACGCACCCGCCGTCGTACGAGAACTTGATCGCGTTCGAGAGCAGGTTGCGCAGCACCTGCCCGATCCGCATCGGGTCCACGTCGACAACGATCGGCTGGTCCGGCGGCGCGAACGCCAGGCGGAGCGACCGCGCCGCGAGCAGCGGATCGAACTCCGCCGCGCACTGTGCGACCACGTCGGCAAGATCGGTCGGCGCCTTCTGCATCTCCATCCGCCCCGCTTCGAGCTTCGACAGATCCAGCAGATCGTTCAGCAGCATCGTGAGCCGCGCACCGCTTTCGTTGATGTTCCCGAAGTAGCGCGCCAGCCGCTCGGTGTCGCCCATCGCCGCACGCTCCATCCCAAGCTGCGAGAACGACATGATCGCGTGCATGGGCGTTCGCAGCTCGTGCGACATGTTGGCGAGGAAGAGACTCTTGGCGTCGTTCGCGCGATCGGCATCATCCTTCGCCTCGCGCCAGGCATCCGCCAGCGCCGCCAGCCGGTCGCGCTGCGCCTCGAGTTCGGCCGCTGCGCGTCGGCGCTCCGTGATGTCCCGCTGCACACAGATCCAATGGGTGAACCAACCCCTTTCGTCCGCGATCGGCGCGACGTCCAGCTCCACCCAGAAGTGGGTGCCATCCTTCCGGTAATTGATCACTTCGACCCGGGTACGCTCCCAGCGCTCCAGCGCGCGGCGCAGGCGATCGAGTTCCGCACGATCGGTAAGGGGCCCCTGGAGGATGCGCGGCGAGCGGCCAATGAGCTCGTCGGCGGTGTACCCGGTGAACGACTCGAGCGACTTGCTGACCATCACGATCCGCGGCCCCGGCTCCTCGATGGGCTCCGCTTCGGTGATGAGGACCATCTCGTTGAGGGTCCCGAGCGCCGAGCGCAGAAGATCCGACTCGGCGCGAAGATTGCGCTGAGCCTCCACCTCGATCAGTTCCTTCAGGCGATGCGCGGAATCGACCTCATCCGGATGCCAGCGGAGCGACTGCCCTTCGATGCGCTCCATGAAGGTGGCGAACGACTTCCGCGGCGACACCATCCCGCGCTCGTCGATCTCCACCGGCCGGCGCGGGTCTCCGCCCCACTGGACCGTCCGCTTGCGCTCGTCGCGGAACCACATGAGCGGGATGCCGTGACGCCGCATCACGGGCAGGAGGATGGCGCCGGCGACCCGCCCCTCGATGTCTACCTCGTCGATGTCGTCGCGCAGGCAATGCGTCACGAAGATGTCGTGCACATCGCCACGCGCCATCAACGCCGCGTGCAACGCGAGAATCTCCGCCGGCGACGGCGTCGAGCCCGCGCAGCGCACACCGTCTTCCCCGATGTACGCAAATCCGTCGGCTCCGACGACGCCGAGAAGATCGTTCAGGTAGTCGCCGACCATGAGCCCCTGGATCCCTCCGACATGGACGGCCTCGAGGAGCTTCGACTGATGCCGTTCCAGCGCGCGCACGCGCTGGGCCCGGACCTCGGTCTCTGCAGCTGTCATCAACGCGGACGCCGCCTGGCAGACGAGGTGGAAGACATCCCTTTCGAGCATCGAGAGCCGACGTGGGGCATCGATGTGATGGCAGGCGACGAGTCCCCACAGCGCGCCCTTGTCGAGCAGCGAGCCGACGAGCGAAGCACGCACGCCCATGTTGTGCATGTAATCGAGATGGAAGGGCGAGACACTGCGCAGACCCGATCGACCGATGTCGATGGCAGCACTGCCTGACCGGATCGGCGACGGCACGTAGAGCGCATCGGGAATCTGCCGGACCTCCACGGTTCGATAGAGCTCGCGCGCCTGGAGCGGAATGTCACCGGCAGGGAAACTGAGTCCGAGGTAGGACGGCACGTGGGCAACGCTTTCCTCGGCAATGACCTCACCGTTCCACTCGTCGTCGAACCGATAGACGAGCACGCGATCGAAGCCCGTGAGCTGCCGCAACAACTGCGCAGTACCGCGCGCGATGTCCCGTGGCGCCGCGAGGGCGCGAAGCGCCGAGAGCCCCGCAACCGCCGCATGCATCATGGACGTCGAGCGGTCGGCAGAAGCGTCCCACGGCTCCATGTCGACGAGCACCTGGCCGCCGTCCACGTGAAGCTGAAGCTCCAGCACCCGCCCGGTTCGCGACTTGGTCACGATCCGAGCGTCACGGCCGGCATCGTCTCGCCGCGCGAATGCCGCGCGTATCGCGCTGACACAGGCGCTGTCGAAGTGGGCATCGAAGGGCTGCCCCAGCATGGCAGCGGCCCGCTCTCCCAGGAGGGAGGTGCAGCTCTCGCTGGCAGCGGTCACGACGAGGGACTCGGAGAGAATCAGCAGCGCCCCGTGGGGCTGTACCGAACCGGGACAGCCGATCGGTTCGGACTCGCATATACGGTGAGACGGTTCGGCCGGAATCATCATCGGTCTGGCCCGGAATCAGACCTCTTGCATAGCATGGGCATGCGCTGTAGCTCCACTCCGACGCGGCTATCGGCGAAGAGATATGCCCGATGGCGACGCATCTTCGACGGCCCGACAGGAGTTGATATCGATGGGGACCTGAACGTAGCACAGCGCACCCATCCGGCAGAAGAGAGGAGGCGCGACAGCGAGCCGATGCGCCCGTTCGGCGTCGGCATTCCGCGCGGGCACCACCCCGGTGCAAGCCTTCCCACGCCGTGGGTCGTGGGATAGCCTCGCGGTCACGACCGAGAACCAAGGACGCGACAGCATGACGCAGGGCACCGACCTCATCCGATTCGATCTCGTCCTGAAGGGCGGACGGGTCATCGACCCCAGTGCCGGTATCGACGGCATCCGCGACGTCGGCATCACCGGTGGACGCATCGCCGCCGTGGCGCAGGATCTCCTGCCGTCGTCCGCGAAGGAGGTCGTCGACTGCCGCGGCAAGCTGGTGCTGCCAGGCCTCATCGACACCCACGCGCATGTCTTCCAGTACGTCACCGGCCGGTTCGGGATGAACGCGGATCTATGCGGCGTGCACTCCGGCGTGACGACCCTCGTCGACCAGGGCGGGCCCAGCTGCATCACCCTGCCCGCCTTCCGCCACCACGTCGCCGAGGCATCGCAGTCGCGCGTGGTCGCCTTCCTGTCGGCGTACCTCGTGGGGGGCCTCGAGGGGCACTACTACCCCGAGCTTTACCGGCCCGCCTGCCTCGATGTCGATGCGACCGTCCGTGCGGCGAACGAGAACCGGGATCTCGTGAAAGGCATCAAGGCGCACGCCGAGATCGGCGGGTTCTCCCGCTGGGGCGTGGACGTCATGAAGCTCGCCGCCGAGATCGGCCGGCAGACGGCGCTCCCCGTCTACATCCACTTCGGGCAGCTCTGGCCCCCGGCCGAGGACGGCACACCCGTCGACCCCGACACCATCTTCTCCGAGGTCGTGAAGCTGCTGAAGCCCGGCGATGTGCTGGCGCACCCGTTCAGCCGGCATCCGGGCGGATTCGTTTCGGTCGACGGCACCGTGCATCCGCTGGTACGCGAGGCCCTCGCCCGCGGTGCGAAGGTCGACGTCGGCCACGGCTCGCACTTCAGCTTCCGCGTCGCGCGTCTCGTGCTCGACGCCGGCATCATCCCCGACACCCTGGGCGCCGACATGCACGGCTACAACACGCACGTGCCGAAACCCGCCGGTACGCCGGACTCGCATCCCGACCCCGAGATGCACATGTTCTTCGGCGCCGCGCGCTTCAGCCTCGTGCAGTCCATGACTTCGATGATGGCATTGGGACTGCCGCTCGATCGCGTGGTCCCGATGGTCACGTCGAACGCCGCGAAGCTGCTGGGTCTGGAAGGCGAGATCGGGACGCTGGCCACGGGCGGCGTCGCCGACGTCACGGTGCTCGACGACGCCCGGGGCCGCTGGATCCTCCGCGACAACGAAGGCACGCAGGTGATCGCCGAACGCATGCTGCGTCCCGACTTCTGCCTGCGCGCCGGACAGCGCATCACTGCCGACGCGTCGATCCTGCCGCAAGCCGAGGCGGCATGACGGCGCCCGTCGAGGCCGGCGCGAAGGGCGTCGGCGCGAGCCTCCCGCGCAAGGAGGACGACCGCCTCATGCGCGGCCGTGGCGAGTACGTCGCGAACCGCCGAGTGGTGGGTCTGCAGGAAGTCGCCTTCGTGCGCTCGCCGATGGCCCACGCGCGCGTCCTCGCCGTGCGCAAGCCCGAGGGCGCTGAGCAGCAGGTGTTCGTGCTGGCCGATCTCGATGGCGTGAAGCCCATCCGGGCCGTGTGCGGCCTGCCGGGCTTCCGCGTCTCGGAGCTGCAGGTGCTCGCGGGCGACATCGTCCGCTACGTGGGCGAGCCCATCGCGATGTGCGTCGCTGCCACCCGCGCCGAAGCCGAGGATCTCGCCGAACTCGTCGAGGTCGATCTCGAACCGCTGCCCGTCGTGGCCGACATGCTCGCAGCGCTCACACCCGACTCGCCGAAGGTGCACGCCCACTGGGACCGCAATGCGTTCCTCGAATCGATGGTCGACGACGACCTCTCGACAGTGAAGCGCGACGCCGCCATCGTCGTGCGACGCACGGTGCGCACCGCCCGCCAGTGCATGGCGCCCATCGAGGGACGCGCGGTCGTGGCCGAGTACGACCGGCGGCTGGACCAGCTCGTAGTGCATTCCGCAACGCAGATGCCGCACATCAACCGCACGGGCATCGCCGAGTGTCTCGGCATCGATCAGGCCTCGGTGCGGGTCGTGGCGCCCGACGTCGGCGGCGGGTTCGGCTACAAGGGCATCCTGCTCGCGGAGGAGATCTGCCTCGGCTGGTACGCGCGCCGCACCGGTCGACCGGTGCGCTGGCTGGAGGACCGCTACGAGCATCTCTCCGGCAACGCCAACTGCCGCGAGCACCACTACGACATCACGGGGTACGCCGACGCCTCCGGGCGGCTGCTCGGCATCGACTGCGAGGCGGTCGTCGATGCCGGTGCGTACTCGCTCTATCCGTTCTCCGCCTGCCTCGAATCCGCGCAGGTCAGCTCGATCCTCCCCGGCCCCTATGTGATGGACCGGTACCGCTGCCACACGTACGCGGCAGCGACGAACAAGCCGCCGATCCTGCCGTACCGCGGCGTCGCGCGCACCGGCGTGTGCTTCGCGATGGAACTGGTGCTCGACGCGATCGCGCGCGAGGCCGGTCGCGAGCCGTGGGAGGTGCGGATGGCGAACGTCGTGCCGTCCGACGCAATGCCGTACACCAACATCACGAACAAGTACTTCGACTCCGGCGACTATCCGGAATGCCTCCGCCGCACCGTGGCCGCGCTCGACGTCCCGGCGTGGCGCGCGCGGCAGACGCGCGGCGAACCCGATGGCCGCCGCGTCGGCATCGGTCTCGCGATCTTCTGCGAGCAGGCCGCCCACGGCACCTCGGTCTATCACGGCTGGGGCATCCCGATGGTGCCGGGCCACGAGCAGTGCTTCGCGCGGCTCTCCCCGGACGGCGCGCTGGAACTGCGCATCGGCACGCACTCGCACGGCCAGGGCATGGAAACGACGCTCGCCCAGGTCGCGAACGAAGTGCTCGGCATCGACCCCGCGCGCGTGCGTCTCATCCACGGCGACACCGCGCTCACGCCCTACTCCACCGGCACCTGGGGATCCCGCTCGATGGTGATGTCGGGCGGCGCGGTGGCCGCAGCGTGCACCGTCATCGCGGAGCGCGTGAAGGCCATCGCGGCCCACCTGCTCGAAGCCGCACCCGCGGATCTCGAACTCGCCGACGGCGACGTGCGCGTGACGGGCACCGACCACTCGATGACGCTGCAGGAGGTCGCCCACGCGTGGTACCGACAACCGCAGCGCATGCCGCCCGACATCGACCCCGCCGGACTCGAGACCACTGCCGGTTACAAGGCCGTGCGCGACACCGGCACGTTCAGCTACGCATGCCACGCGTGCGCCGTGGCGGTGGACACCGAACTCGGCACCGTCGAGATCCTCGACTACGTGATCGTGGAGGACGGCGGCACGCTGGTGAACCCGATGATCGTCGACGGTCAGGTGTACGGAGGCCTCGCGCAGGGCATCGGCTCTGCGCTGTTCGAGGAGATGCCGTTCAACGCCGACGCCCAGCCCCTCGCCTCGACACTCGCCGACTACATGCTGCCCGGCGCCACCGAGATGCCGACGGTCCGCATGGAGCACATGACGATCCCATCGCCAATCACGCGCTTCGGTCAGAAGGGCATCGGCGAAGGCGGCGCGGTGGCCCCGCCTGCCGCCATTGCGAACGCGGTGAACGATGCGCTCCACGATCTCGGCGTCGAGATCACCGAGTGCCCGATCACGCCGCGCCGGCTGCTCGCGGCGCTGGCGGAAGCAAAGGCAGGCCGATGAAAGCGCCACACTTCGAATATGAAAAACCGGCGACGCTTGCCGAAGCGCTGCGGCTCCTGGCCGACGGCGGCGACAACGCCAAGGTCCTGGCTGGCGGCCAGTCGCTCGGGCCGCTGCTCAATCTCCGCATGGCGCGCCCCGATCTGCTGGTCGACATCCGCACGCTGCCCGAACTGCGCGCCTGCGACGACGACGCCGACAGCGTCACGCTGGGCGCCGCCGTCACGCACGCCGCGATCGAGGATGGCCAGGTGCCCGACCCGACCCACGGCCTGCTCGCCCGCGTCGCGCAGGGCATCGCATATCGGGCCGTGCGCAATCGCGGCACGCTGGGGGGCAGCCTCGCCCATGCGGATCCCGCAGCGGACTGGGTGACGACGATGGTGCTGCTCGATGCCGGGCTGCGCGTGGCGGGTGCGGATGGCGAACGCGTGCTGCGGGCCGAGGACCTCGTCGAGGGCCCGCTCAGCACGTGCCTGGCGCCCGACGAAATCATCGTGTCCGTCCATCTGCCGCGCCTGTCGACCGATGCCCGCTGGAGCTACTACAAGTTCAACCGCAAGCCCGGCGAGTTCGCCGAGGCCATCGCCGCCGTCGTGCACGATCCAGCCCGTGGCGTCGTGCGCGCCGTGCTCGGCGCCATGGAAGGTGCACCCCACGTGATCCCGGATCCCCACGCCCTGCTCGACGGCGACATCGACGCCCTCGCGACGGACATCGTCACCCAGGCGGGCTTCGCGCCCGACACCTACGAACATCGCGTGCACGCCGTTGCACTGCGTCGCGCGGTCGCGGGGCTCGCATGACCCGCATCGCGCTGAAGGTGAACGGACAGGCGGTCGACCGGGATGTCGCCCCGCGTCGCAATCTCGTCGATTTCCTGCGCGACGAGCTGAACCTCACGGGCACCAACGTCGGCTGCGAGCACGGCGTGTGCGGCGCCTGCACGCTGGAGATCGACGGTGCGCCCGCGCGCTCGTGCATCGCGTTCGCGGTTGCCTGCGACGGCGCATCGGTCCGCACCATCGAGGGCTTCGACGACGACCCCGTGATGATCGAACTGCGCGCCGCGTTCAACCGCGAGCATGCGCTGCAGTGCGGCTACTGCACGCCGGGGATGCTCGTCACCGCGCGCGACATCGTGACGCGACTTCCCGACGCCGACGAGGCACGCATCCGCGAGGAACTCTCCGGCAACCTCTGCCGGTGCACGGGTTACGTCGGCATCGTGCGCGCCATCGTCTCGGTGATGGCCGCGCGGAAGAGTTCCAGCGGCGGTCGGTAGACCCCGCGTCCGAGCAGCCCGCCGAGTCCGTCGGCGGCGATCATCCCGATGTTCACGATCGGCGGCGCTTCGGCAGCGTCGAGTTGCGCGGCATCGAGGCCGATCGATGCACCGAGTCCCGCGTGCGGCACCAGCAGATGCGCCCGCGCGAGCGATGCCTCCGACCGCTGACCGCCGAATCCCGCTGCATCGATCACGCCGCTGTCGCCGATCATCGGGCTCACCGCTGCCGTCGACGACGGATCCATGCGCGCGCCTTCCGGCGGCGCTGCGGGTCCCGTGATCCACTGCTGAGGCCAACCCGCGAGGCGGATGCCGACGTCGATCCCGTTGCCGGCCATCGCGACGATCAGCCCCGGGCGCCCTTCCGACAGCGCCATCACGAGCGTGCGGCAGGCCGCCATCCAGAGCGTCAGGAAGAAGAGCGGCGAGGCTGCGAGCATCGCCCGCGCCTCGTCGCCCTCGGCGGTACGCGGCAAACGCGCATCGAGCACGCGGGCGATGGCGGCCGTCGCGGTCGCCGTGTTGCCGTGGAGATCCTCACCGGCATCGAGCGCGGCGCGGGCCGGCCCCACGAGATCGATGGGTTCGCGGAGCACGGACGACAGCATCGGCGCGAGCACGTCGTCGCGCCACGTGTGCCGGTCGAGCACGGCGGCGTTGCGCGTGCCGAAGCGCATCTGCGGACCCGGACCGCTCGCGAGCGGCGACCACGCGAGGCGGGACCCGTCGTTCGCATCCATCACGGCCATGAGCGGCGTGCGCGGCGACACCACTTCAGCGAGCGGCGTGACGACGCCGAAGTCGTGCGCCGACCGGAGACGGACGCGGCCGTCGAGGATCATCTCCTCGGCTTCGGCATCGTCCTGACACCAGCCCTCATGACGGCACGCGAGCACGGCCGACGACAACACCGGCGCCGACGGCTGGTACGGATCGACGAAGGGCGGGCCGGCGTGCAGCAGCGTGCGCTTCGGCAGGCCGACGGCGCCGGAGGCAGCGCGCACGGCGGTCCACATGGGGGACGGAGGTTCGAAGTCGCTCATTAAGCAGTGCCCAGGTATGCGTCGCGGATGCGCGGGTCGGCCGCGAGCGTATCAGGGTCGCCGGCGGCCGCAATGCGTCCGGTCTCGACGACGTACGCGTGGTCCGCGAGATCGAACGCCGTGAGGACGTCCTGCTCCACGAGGAGGATCGACAGTCCGTCGCGCACGATGGCCTGCAGCGCCACGCCGAGATCGTCGACGGCGCGCGGCGCGAGGCCCAGCGAGAGTTCGTCGATCATCAGGAGCTGCGGGCGCGCCATGAGACCGCGCCCGATGGCGCACATCTGCTGTTCGCCGCCGGACATCGTCGTGGCGTCCTGCCGCCGACGCGTGCCGAGGATCGGGAAGAGCGTGTAGATGCGGTCGAGATCGCGCTCCAGTTCCGCGCGGCTCGCGGAGCGGAGATAGGCGCCGAGCAGCAGGTTGTCGCGGACGGTCATGCCGCGGAACAGGCGCCGGCCCTCGGGCACGTGCGCGATGCCCGCGCCGAGGATGCGATCGCATGGCGCACCGGCCAGATCGCGCCCCGCGAGGGTGATGCTGCCCGCCGTGGGGGACACGAGCCCGGAGATCGTGCGCAGCAGCGTCGTCTTGCCCGCGCCGTTCGCACCGACGATACACGTGATGCCGGCCGCCGCGACGTCGAGGTCGACGCCCCACAGCACGCGTACCTCGCCGTAGCCCGCCTGGAGACCGCGCACCTTCAGCAGCGGCTCAGCCATGACTCGCCTCGGACTTCGCGTCGCCACCGGCAAAGCGCGCGGCGAAGCGCGCCCCGAGATACGCCTCGACCACCTGCGGATCGCGCATCACGGCTTCCGGCGCGCCCGAGGCGAGCAGCTGGCCATGGTGCAGCACCAGCACGCGCTGCGACAGCGACAGCACGACCTTCATCAAGTGCTCGATGAGGACGACCGTGATGCCGCTCGCGGCGATGCGGCGGATGAGCGCGAGCGCGCCGTCGATCTCGCTGGTGTTGAGCCCCGCGTTGACCTCGTCGAGCAGCAGCAGCTTCGGGCGCATCGCGAGGCTCTTCGCGAGTTCCAGGCGCTTGCGCGACGGCAGGGTCAGCGTGGCGGCAAGCCGCTGCGATTCGCGGTCCAGCCCGACCGCCGCGAGATAGCCCGCTGCGAGCCGTTCCGCCTCCGCACGCGAGCCGGCCTGCCCTGCGAACAGCGCCCCGGCCGCGACGTTCTCCAGCACGGTCATGCGTGGGAACGGCTGGACGATCTGGAACGTGCGCGCGAGGCCACGCCGCGCGGCCTCGTGGGGGCGCTGCGCCGTGACGTCGACGCCCTCGAAGCGCACGACGCCGCCGCTCGGCCGATGCACGCCGGTCAGCAGATTCACGAGCGTGGTCTTGCCCGCGCCGTTCGGCCCGATGAGGCCCACGATCTCGCCTGACCCGATCGTGAAGCTCACGTCGCGGACCGCGTGCACGCCGCCGAAGTGCTTCGAGAGCTTCTCGACCTCGAGGAGTGGCTTCACGATCGCCACCGCAGCCGCAGACCCAGCAGTCCGCCCGGCAGGAAGAAGATCAGCGCGACGATGATCGCGCCGAGGATGGCCTGGTGATAGTCGAGGAAGCGGGCCCACACGGTCTCTTCCAGCAGGACCAGCGCGGCCGAGCCGATGAGCGGTCCGAGCACCGATCCGGCACCGCCCAGCAGCACCATCACGGGCACCTTCACGGTGAGCAGGATGCTGAAGGCGTCGGCCGGCGCGATGTAGCCGACCCACGACGCGTAGGCCGCACCGGCTGCGCCGCAGAACACGCCCGACAGCACGAAAGCCGCGATCTTGTAGCGCGTGGAGGGGACACCCACCATCTCGGCGGCGTCCTCGTTCTGCGCGATGCAGCGCAGTCCGAAGCCCAGCCGCCCGCGGTCGACCGCGATGGTCGTGGCGAGCGCCGCGACGAGGATCACGAGCATCGCGTAGAGAAAGAAACGCGCGATGAAATCGGGGCCACCTGGCAGGAAGCGCACGTTGAGGCCTTCGCCGCCACCGGTGAGACCCGACCAGTTGGACGCGAGCACCGACCCGATCTCGACGAGCGAGATCGATCCGATCGCGAAGTAGTGGCCGCGGAGCCGCAGGATGACGGGCCCCATCGCCGCTGCGACGCCCGCGACGATGATTGCCGCCAGCAACCACGCGACGATCATCGGGACCCCGGCGTTCTGGCAGATCGCGCCAGCGTAGGCACCGAGGCCCACGAAGGCCCCGGTGGCGAACGACGGATAGCCGGCATAGCCGCCGATGAAGTTCCACGACAGCGCGAGCACACCGTAGAGCGCAACGAACGTCGCGATCTTCACGATGTAGTTGTCACCGTAGAGCGGCGACAGCGCGAGCACGACGAGCCACAGCCCGGCCACCCACGGCAGCCCGCGCGATCCGAGCGTCCGACTGACCGCCGCGCCGATCACTCGTAGCCCCGCTGACCGAAGAGACCCGTCGGCTTCACGGCCAGCAGCACGAGCATCAGGGCGAACCCGAGCAGCGGCGCCACCTGCGGACCGAACCAGTGACCGCCGAAGCTCTCGACCAGGCCCAGCACGAGGCCACCGGCGAGCGCGCCAGGCACCGTGCCGAGCCCACCGATCACGCACACGATGAACGCCTTCCCGAGCAGCTGCCCGGTGACGTTCGTGGTGATCGGGTAGACGAGCGCCAACAGCGCGCCGCAGGCCCCGGCCATCATCGCGCCGAGCCCGAACGTCGCGGCGTAGACGCGTGGCACGCGGATGCCCATGAGCGCAGCGGCATCGCGGTCCATGCGTACGGCCACGATGGCGCGGCCGAGGCGCGACCCGCGGAGGATCACGTAAAGGAGCCCGGTCATGGCCAGCGCGAGCACCATCGCGGCCGCGCGGTCGAGGGGCAGCACCACCTCGCCGAACTCGAGGCGTCCGAGATCGAGCGTGACGCGGCGCGGCGTCGCCTCGAACCAGACGTTCATGAGGTTGTAGAGAATCATGTCGAGCCCGAACGTCAGCGTGAGCGTGGTCAGCACCGGTTGCGACACGACGCGGTTGATGAGGCCCAGTTGCAGGAAGTAACCGAGGAGCAGGAGCAGAAGCGCCACCGGCACCAGCGCCGCGAACGGGTGGATGCCCGCACCCGTGAAGGCGGCGCAAGTGAGATAGCCGGCGAGGATCACGAACGAGCCGTGCATCATGCTGATCACGTTCAGCACGCCCCAGACGAGCGAGAAGCCGACCGCGATGCAGGCGTACAGCGCGCCCAGCATCAACCCGTTCAGCAGGACCTGCGCGTAGAGGGCGCTCATGCGGCCCGGTCCCCGCTCATTTCATGGGCCGCAGGGTGCCCTGCTTCAGCGCCTCGGGCTGGAGCACCACCGCCTTGCCGCCCTGGACCTGGATGATCGGGAGGTCGCGGCCCGCATTCATGCCGTTCGGGGAGAACCGGATGGGGCCGTAGAACGTGACGATGTCGAGCGCGGCCAGCGCATCGCGCACTTTCGCCTTGTCGAGCGTCCCGGCCTTCTCGACGGCCTTCTGCAGCGCCACCAGGGCAGCGGCTGCGGAGGCGTGCACGTAGTCGGGCTCGCCCTTCTCCCGGGCCTGGAAGTCGGCGGTGAACGCCTGCGTCGTGCCGAAGACATCGTCGCTGCGGAACGCGAGGGCGGGCACCCACCAGGTCGCGCTGGTGACCCCTTCGGCCAGCGGACCCAGCGCCTCGGCGAACTCGCGGTACGCGGGCCCGGTGACCATGGTCACCACCGGCGCGCTCACGCCGAGATCCGCCATCTGCTTGCGGGCGAGGACGAGGTCCTTGGTGTAGCCGGCCACGAAGATCCAGTCCGGCTTCAACGACTTGATCTTCGCGAGCGGCGCCGAGAAGTCCATCGAGCCCACCGGATACAACTCGTTGTAGACGACCTCCAGCGTGCCGCGCTTCGCGGCGTCCACCATCGCGGCGGCCATCGACTTCGGGAAGACGTCCTCGCGGCCGAGCACGGCGATGCGCCGCGTGGCGGGGAGCTGCTTCGCGACGAGCCTGACGAGGCCGTCAGTGAGGCCCGCATTGGGTGCGAGCGTGCCGAAGAGATTTCGGAAGCCCTGGTTGAAGACCGATTCCGACGACGCCACGGAGGCGACGACGGGAACGCCGTAGCGCTCGGCGACGCCGGCCACCACCTTGGTGTGGCCCGATCCGAACGGTGCCGTGAGGAAGTCGACCTTGTCCTGCGTGATGAGCTTCTCAGCGATCTGACTCGCGCGCTGCTCGTTGGTCTGGTAGTCGTACGAGACGATCTCGACCTTCAGCTTCTTCGCGCCGACGGTCATCCCGCCGGCGGCGTTCACGCGCTTCGCCCAGAGATCGTAGGCCACCTGCTGCTTCTTGCCCTCGTCGGCCAGGCCGCCCGTGAGCGCGAGCGGCGCGCCGATGCGCACCGTCTGGGCCGCCGTCGGTCCGGCGATGGCCAGCAGCGCGACCAGGATGCCGAGCGCCGACCGGCCGGTCCGTGCGACGGATCGCCCCGTGTTCATGATCTGTCCCCCGTGAGTGCTGCATGGGTCCGGCGTCCGGCCGGTTCGCAGAGGCCACCCGCGTGCCGTGGCTCCCGGGCGGCTTTTCGCAATCCGCGGGCCACGCCGCGCTTTCGCCGCCCTCGAAGGGCGGATCGCGCCTCGCCAGCAGGTGCACCCCGGAACGTCATGCACGACGACCGCGCAGCGCGGATGCATTCGACGCACCATCTGCGGGCCTGACGCACCGTTCGAGAGCGGCGGCCTGGGCCCTGGCGCCGGGGTATCAAGGCGTGTGGCCGAGGGCCGATGAAGGCGGGTGCCCGGCATCCAGCCGGTGCCGCCGACACACGATGACGCCCATGTCCACGACCCTACGCACGCCGCCCGCCCACGGAACAACAAAGAGCACCGAGGACACCCGCACTGGAGGCGTCGCACCGATCGCCTCGCAGCCCCAGGAGTTGTCGAACGAGGAGATCGAGAAGGTCTTCGCGACGATCGACATCCCCCCCTGCCCCGCCATCGTGATCGACGCGATGCGGGAGGCACAGAAGGACATCCCCGACGTCGTCCGCCTGGCGAAGACCATCTCCGCCGACGTCGGGATGGCCGCCATCACCATCAAGCTCGCCAACTCGCCCCTGTTCCGCGCCGGGGCGCCGATCACCACGGTCCGCCGTGCTCTGGAGCGCCTCGGTACCATCAACGTCGTGTGCGTCGTGGTCGCTGCGGCGCTGCGCGAGACGTTGAAGGGTCCGTCCGCGGCCTTCCTCGACAGCTACTGGGCCAAGACGTCCGCGGTGGCGCTGGGCTCGGGGATGATCGCGAAGCGGCAGTACGGCATCTCGCCCGACGCGGCCTACACGTATGCGCTCTTCCACGACGCGGGGATCCCGCTGATGCTGCGGCGGTATCCGGAATACGAGAAGGTGCTCACGCTGTGCCGCGCGACGGGCGATCTGCTGGTCGACTCCGAGCGGGACTACTTCCCCTGCACCCACCCGGTCATCGGATCGCTGCTCGTGCGCAACTGGGGGCTGCCGGCGCCGCTCATCAACGCCATCCGCCTGCACCACGAACGCGACGTCTACAACCTGCCGGACGCCACGCTCCACGGGAACTCGCTGTCCCTCATCGCGACCACGCACATCGCGGAACGCATGATCGGACAGATCCTGGGCGAGAAGGAGTACGAGGTCGGTCAGGCGCTCTTCGACCGGGCGGTCGTGCACCTGGGCCTGAGCAGCGAGGACCTCGAAGACGTGCACGAGGACATGATCCAGGCCCTCAACGAAGCGAAGCGCTGAGGCGCCGTCCGCAACGCGCGCTGGCGCCCCCCCCCGCAACGCCGCCCGCCTCATCCCTCCGCGAGCAACGACTCCGCGCTGATCACCCGTCCGTAGGCCGAGGCCAGCGCGGCCATGAAGGCACCGTGCACGGTCTCCGCCGGGATCGCCCTGCCGCCGAATTCCAGATCGCACGCCGCACAGGCGTCCTCCACCACCGTCACGGCGAACCGGAGGTCCGCCGCCGCCCGGGCCGTGGCGTCGACGCACATGTTGCTCATCGCGCCCACCACGATCACGGTCTCGACGCCCGCCAGAACGTCCACCAGCGTGGTATCGCGGAACGCGTTCGGATGTCGCTTCACCACCACCGATTCGCCAGCGATCGGGGCCACCGCCACGTGGGTCTCCGCGCCCGCTGAACCGTCGAGCAGGAATCCCACCTCCGGATCGAGTTCGCGGTGCTGGACGTGGACCACCCGAACGTCGTGCGTACGGGCCCACGCGAGCACCTTCGCGGCGTTGGCCACGCAGGCTGAGATGGCCGGCAGCGGGAAGGCCCCGCCGGGGAAATAGTCGTTCTGCAGATCGACGAGCAACAGGGCCTGGGACATCGGGGACCTCTCCGGGGTGGTCGAAGGAAGCGCGACGCCGTCGCACGATCGGTGCCGGCACAGGTGCCGCTCCGCTTTACACCGCGGGCGCCTCGCCGGCCAACCCTACGCGACCCGACCGATACTTTCGACTCATTCCTGCGCCGCGCGGTGGCGTCTATATTCGGTCATACGAGAAACACCTGCCCGATCCACGACGGCCTCCGTCTGCGCAACCCCCTGATTCGATGGCAGCCCGTCGCTGAACCGCGGGCTTCCCCCTCCGAACCGCGGCTGCGCGCCTGCCCGGGCAATGTCCCCCTCCGCTGGCGGGGGCGCCGAATGGGCCCGTCTGCGCACGCCGATTGCGAAGCGGGAGGCAACCAACAGAACTGTAGGAAGGCGTGGGTCCGCATCGACGGCAGCTCCGTCGGGACGGCGACCCGCCCCCCAATAAGAAGAGAGACCGTGATGCGCAAGACCGCCCTCCGCACCCCGCTGGTGCTGAATCGTTGTGCCGCCGCCATTGCCGCCGCCTTCGCCCTGCACCCCCACGCCGTGCTCTCCCAGCAGATCGTCATCGACGGGCGCACCGCCACCTCGCTCTCGATCTCCGGCGCAGTCACCGACATCACCACCGGCACGGTCCACGGCGCGAACGCCTTCAATTCGTTCTCGCGCTTCGACGTCTACTCCGGCAACACGGTCAATCTGCACGTCCCCCAGGCGGCGTCCAACCTCATCAACCTCGTCACCGGGGAAGCGTCCCGCATCGACGGCATGCTGAACGCCGTCAAGGGCGGGAACATCGGCGGCAACGTCTTCTTCCTCAACCCCCACGGGATCATCGTGGGCCGCGACGGCATGATCAACGCGGGCTCGCTCACGCTCATCACGCCCGCACAGTCGTTCATGGACACGATCCTCGACGCCCGGGGCGTTCCGGATGCCGCCGCCACCGCGCGCCTGCTCGAAGGCCATGTGCCCATCAACAGCGCCGGCCTGATCTTCGTGCAGGGCACGATCAACGCCGAGGGCGGAGTGAAGCTCGCGGGCGGCAACGTGCAGATCCCCGGCGTCGTGCAGTCGGGCGCCGTGTTCCAGCACTCGACGGTGGCCTTCTCGGACGTGGTGAACGTGGCGGGGATGCAGAACGCCAACGAGATCCGGGTGGTGAATGGCGTCGTCGAGATCGTGGCCACGCAGGATGTCGCGATCACCGGCAAGGTGGCGTCGGAAGGCGCGAACAGCCTCGCGGGAGGTACGGTGAAGGTGCGGGCCGGCGGTGGCCTGAATCTGGGTGAAGCGGCCCTCGTCTCGGTCCGGGGCCGGGGTTCGAACTCCGACGGCGGCACGATCGACCTCTTCGCCGACGGCAGCGCCTCGCTCGCGGACCGGGCGAAGCTCGACGCCCGCGGCGGCGAGGTCTCCGGCAACGGCGGTTTCGCGGAACTCTCCGCCCGCGACACGGTGACCATCGCCGGCGGCCTGGTCGACACCTCCGCCACGTCGGGCAGCCACGGCACCTTCCTGGTCGATCCGCTGCACATCGTCATCAACACCAACAGCACCACCTCGTTCTTCACCGGCGGCAACGGCGTGTTCGAGGCCACCGACAGCATCGAGATCGGGCCGGGCGTCATCGTCTCCAGTCGCACGATCGCGAACATGGACGACTTCTCGCCCGCAGGGCACCCGTCGGCGCTGTCCACCGGAGATTCCGGCAACCTCATCTTCCGCGCGCCGCAGATCCGCGTGCGCGAAGGCGCGCAGGTCCTGGCCCAGGGCAGCGCCGGCTTCCTCGGCGGCGACATCTCGTTCCTCGCGACGCTGGGCAACGGTGGTGACGCGTCCGTGCTGCTCGACCGCGCCACGGTCCGGGGCCGCAGCATCACGGCCACCGCCGCCGTCGCGAACGACACGACCGGTCTGCTCGTCGAGACGACGAGCCAGTCGGCCCGCGTCACCGTCGAAGGCGGGGACCTCGACGCGCAGGGTGGCGACATCACGCTCGGCTCGACGTCCACGCTCAACGCCGCGTCGCAGGCGAACATCCCGCTCGGCGTCGTGACCGCCACGTCGGTCGCCGAGACCATCGTGCGCGGCGACGCACGCGTGACCACCACCGCCGCCGGCCGCGTGGCACTCGCCGCGACCTCCACCGTAACCGCGACCGCCATCTCCGACTCCCCCCTCGCCGGCGAACTGGCAGGGGACGCTGCCGTGGCCGTCACCGACGTCACCAGCACCGCGCGCGCGCTGCTGTCGGGCAACGCGACCGTCGACGCCGGCGGCCGGCTCGGCATCACCGCCACCAATTCCGTGACCGCCATCGCGACGGCGGATGCTGCCGCCGCCGGGAGCAGCGCGGCCGGTGCCACGGTCGCCGTCGGCAAGCTCCGCGCGACGACGCGTGCTGCAGTGGAAGAGAGCGCCGGGATCACCAACGCGGCGGGCATCGACCTGCTGGCCGGCACGACCGCGTCCTCGACGACCCGGGCCGTCGCCGCTGCGGGCGGTGCCGCCGAGGACACGAGCAAGACGAGCCAGGCCGCGCGGACGCTCGACGAGTACAAGGGCGAGGCGAAGACGAACGACGGCGGCGTGACCGTCGCAGCGTCCGTCGGCGTCAACGACGTGACCAGCACGACGCAGGCGATCCTCGAATCGTCCCGACTCGCGAACACCTCGGGCACCGTCACGATCGGCAGCAGCAGCGTCGTCACGTCCACGGTCCTGGCCGACGGCTCCAGCGCCGGCGGTGGCGTGGGCGTCGGCGCCGGCGTGGCGGTCAACATCGCGAAGGTGACCAACGAGGCGCACGTGACCCAGGCGGTCGCCGCCGAGGGACTCACGGCCGCCGCGACCATGGGCACGGCGGCCGACGGCGCCAAGGTCAGCACGTTCGCCGCGGAAGCGCGCTCGGGCGCCGGAGCCTCCAACGTCGGCGTGGCAGGCGCGCTCGCCGTGAACGTCGCGGATCAGCGCGCCACCGCGCTGCTCACCGGCAACGGTGGGCTCACGCTGTCCGGCGGTGCCTTCGGGCTCACGGCCGAGAACCGCGCCTCCAACACCGCGAAGGCGACCCCCACGGGCCCCGCGACGGGAAGCTCCGTGGGCATCGGCGCGTCGGTGGCCATCGACGTCGTCACCAACCGCGCGACGGCGGAAGTCTCGAACGGCCGCAGCGTCACCGGCGCCGGATCCATCGATCTGTCGGCGACCGGTGCGTACGCGATGCTGACGGAAGCCGAAGCCGGCGCCGCCGGCGGCGTCGCGGTCACGCCGGTCCTCGCGCTGTCCGTCTCGGACAACGCCACGCGCGCCACGCTCGGCACGGGCGGCGTGCTCATCCACGACGGCGACCTGACGCTGCTCGCGAACCACACGTCCACGATCACCACGACGGCGAAGGCCGATGCCGCCGGAGACCGCGCCGCGGTGGGCGCCTCCATCGCCATCGCCATCGTGAGCGACACGTCCATCGCGACGACGTCGCGCGACATCGACACGACCGGCGGCGCCGCCTTCCGCGCGCACTCCGCGTCGGCATCGAACACGTCCGCGAAGGCCTCCGCGGCCGGCGGCGCAGGCGAGGAAGACGACGGGAGCACGCCGTCGGACGGCGTCGACCAGCAGATCGGCGCGCAGGCGAGCTTCGGCAAGAGCAAGCAGACCTCTGACAGCGCGAACAGCGGGCAGACGCCCGGCCAGGCGCGGAACAGCTCCGGCTCCGTCAGCGTCGCAGGCGCCGTGGCGGTGAACGTGTCCGATTCCGAAGCGCGCGCAACGGTGCCGGACGGACGCACGATCAAGGCCGGCGGGCTGCTGGAGATCAGCGCGTCGAACAACACCGATGCGACGGCTGCCGCGGACGGCAGCGCGGCGGGCAGCGGGTCGGGCAGCATCGGCATCGGTGCGGCCGTCGCGATCAACACCGCGAAGTCCGTGAACGAGTCGCGCCTCGGCGTCGCGAACCACGGCGCGAACGGTGCCCTCATCCGCGCGACGATGACCGACGACGGCGACGCCGACGATGCAACGCGGTCGGTCTCCGGTGCCGAGGCGAAGAGCGGCGGCGGTGGCGGCAAGGTCGGCATCGCGGGCTCGCTCGCGGTGAACGTCGTCGACACGTCGAGCACGGCGACGATCGCCTCGGGCGCCTCGCTGGAAGCCAACGGGGGTGAGGTCACCATCGAGGCCGCGAACACCACCGCGACGCACGCGCGAGCCCTGCCGAGCAACGGCATCGCCACCGGGTCGTCACTGGGCATCGGGGCTTCGTTCGCCATCGACGTGGTGTCGAACAAGTCCGTGGCGGAGATCGAGGACACCGCGGCGCTCACGGGCGCAGGGCGCCTGGAACTGCGCGCCGCCGGCGACCACGAGATCACCACGGAAGCAGAGGCCGGCGCCGCATCGGCCAGCATCGCGGTGACGCCGGTCCTCGCGCTCTCGGTCGTGGACAACCAGACCCGCGCCCGCATCGGCACGCCCGCCGGCGGCAACGCCATCGAGGTCGGCGGCGACATCGTCGTCTCGGCCACGCATCGCGGCGCGACGATCACCACGGCGAAGGCCGAAGCCGCCGGCGCCAGGGCCGGAATCGGCGCCTCGATCGCCATCGGCATCGTCAACGACTCCGCCATCGCCACCACGGCGCGCGACATCGTGGCCGACGGCGGCGTCGAGTTCGAGGCCGTGTCCGCCTCGGCATCGATGACCGCGGCGCAGGCCAGCGCGTCCGGCGCGCAGGAGGACGAAGGCGACCAGCCCTCCGACGGCGTCGACCAGCAGATCAACCAGGAAGCGAACTACGGGAAGTCGCAGCAGGCGAGCGGCAGCGCCAACTCGGCGCAGACCCCAGGAAGCGCGCGCACCAGTTCCGGCGGCATCTCGGTGGCGGCAGCCATCGGTGTCAACGTGTCGAACTCCGAGGCCCGCGCCTTCGTGCCGGACGCCATCGATGTCACCGCGAAGGGCGGCGCGCTCAAGCTCTCGGCGTCCAACAACACCGACGCGTTCGCGGGCGCTGACGCGTCCTCGGTCGGTCGTGGCTTCAACGCCACCACCGGCCAGGGCAGCAAGCTCGGCATCGGTGCCGGTGTCGCCGTGAACGTGGCGAACGCGACGACGGAAGCCTCGCTCGGCGTCGCGAACCACAGCGCCAAGGGTGTCGAGCTGTCCGCCACCATGACCGACGACGGCAACGCCGACGACGCCACGCGCAGCGTGTTCGGCGCGGAGTCCAGCTCCGGCGCGGGTTCCGCGAAGATCGGCATCGCCGGTTCCGTGGGGATCAACGTCGTCGACAACCGCGCGACGGCCGCGATCCGTGAGGGCGCGCAGGTGGACGCCAGCGGTGGCGACCCTGCCTTCGACGGCGACGTGAAGCTCACGTCCGAGAACCGTTCGCTGTCGACCGCCAAGGCCCTGAAGGCCGGCGATGGCGCCGCTGGCACCGACGTCGGCGTCGGCGCCTCGTTCGCGGTGAACGTCGCCAACAACCAGTCGACGGCGGAGATCGAGGACGACGCCCGCGTGACGAACGCGGCGGGCGTGCATCTCTCCGCCACCGGCGATCACGAGATGCTGACGGCGGCCGAAGCCGGCGCCGCGGGCCGCATCTCCGTCACGCCCGTCGTCGCGGTCTCCGTGGCTCAAAACGAGACGGTCGCGCGCATCGGGAAGCTGGATGGCGAAGCGCTCGTGACGACCGGCAACGTGAAGGTCGAAGCCACGCACCGTGGCAGCACCACGACCACCGCCGACGCCGATGCGGCCGGTGCCAAGGCAGCCATCGGCGCGGCGATCGCCGTGACCGTGGCGGAGGACAAGGCGCAGGCGACCACCGCCCGGCACATCGTGTCCGACGGCGGGATCACGTTCTCGGCCCACGCCCAGGGTGCCTCCTCGACGAACGCAACGGGCAGCGCAGCGGGTGGTCAGGAGGACGACAACGACGACCCGGCCAACGATCAGCCGGACAACGGCGTCGATCAGCAGGCGCAGCAGGAGCGCAGCTTCGCCGAGAACCAGCGCCCCGCCGACACCAGCAGCCAGGCGGGCAACACGAGCAGTCCCAGTGCGCAAACCAGCGCCGGCGGCGTCTCGGTGGGCGCCGCGATCGCCGTGAACGTCGGGCTCTCGGAGGCGCGCGCCTTCGTGCCGGACGACATCACCGTGAATGCGAAGGGCGGCGAACTCGCGCTCTCCGCTTCGAACAACACCGACGCCTTCGCCGGCGCCGACGGTTCGGCCGCGGGCAAACCCGCGAAGGTGCCGGGTGCGCAGCCGCCCACCAAGGTGGGTGTGGGCGTCGGTGTCGCGGTGAACTACGCGAAGTCCGTGAACGAGGCGAGCCTCGGCCGCGGTCGGCACAGCGGCCAGGGCGTGTCGCTCGAAGCGCTGATGACTCAGGACGCCGCGGGCGACGACACCAGCCGCTTCGGCGCCGAGGCCAAGTCCGGCGCGGGCTCCGCGAAGATCGGTGTGGCCGGTGCGCTGGGCCTCAACATCGCCGACCATCAGAGCCATGCCGTGATCCGCTCCGGCGCCGAGGTCGATGCCCTGGGCGGCGACGTGCGTCTCTCGACCGCGTCGAAGTCCGAGTCGACGGCGAAGGCCCTGCCGACACCCGAGGACACCGGTGCGAACACCGACGTGGGCGTCGGCGCCTCGTTCGCCGTGAACGTCGTGACGAACCGCGCCGTGTCGGAACTCGAAGGCACGCAGCGCAGCAACGGCACCGTGACGCGGGAAGGCGCGAAGCTCGCGAACGCGAACAACGCGACGCTGGAGGCCGAGGGCGATCACACGATGCTCACGGAGGCCGAGGCCGGATCCGCGGGACGCATCTCGGTGACGCCCGTGGTCGCCGTGTCGGTCGCCACGAACGAGACCACCGCCACGCTCGGCGCGGGCGACACGCTCGACATCGGCGGCGACCTCGTGATGTCCGCGACGCACGCCGCCTCGACGACGACCACCGCGAAGGCCGATGCCGCCGGCGCGAAGGCAGCGATCGGCGCGTCGATCGCCGTCACGGTCGCGGACGATCGCGCCACCGCAACGACCCACCGCGACATCGTCGCCGGCAAGGGGGCGAGCTTCGCAGCGCATTCACGTGCGGCCTCGAGCGCATCGGCCAAGGCGAGCGCCGCGGGCGGCACCGAGGACGCCAACGACGGCGGCGCGGAGGACCAGCCCGAGGACGGCGTCGATCAGCAGGCCACATCCCAGCGCAGCTTCGCGGAAGGCCAGAGCAACTCCGGCTCGACGGCGTCCGGCGCCGCGGCCAATCCCAAGGCCGCCACCACCCAGGGTGGTGTGAGTGTCGCCGCCGCCATCGGCGTGAACGTCGCGAAGTCCGAGGCGCGCGCGTTCACGCCCGACGGGGTGGACGTCACCGCCAACGGTGGCGCGTTGCAGCTCTCCGCATCGAACAACACGGATGCCGAGGCCGGCGCGGATGCCTCCGCCACTGGCCGCAACGTGCCCAACGGCACGAAGGTCGGCGTGGGCGCCGCCGTCGCCATCAACTACGCCGAAGCGAAGAGCGAAGCCACGCTCGGCGTGGGCAATCATCGCGGCAGCGGTGTCATCGTCGAATCGCTCACCACGGACGACGGCAGTGGCGACGCCGACGCGCGCACCAGCCGCTTCGGCGCCTCTGCCATCTCTGGCGCAGGATCCGCCAAGGTGGGCGTCGCGGGCGCCCTCGCGATCAACATCGTCGACCACGACAGCCGCGCGCAGATCCGCGGCAGCGCCACCAGCGCCACCGCGCAGGTGGATGCCGGCACTGGCTCCGTGCGCATCGCATCCGCCGCCGAATCGGCTTCCGATGTCCTCGCGACGTCGCGCGTCGAACCGCCGTCGATTCCCACCACCGGGACGTCCGTCGGCGTCGGCGCCTCGATCGGCGTGAACGTCGTGACGAACGTGAGCCGCGCACAGCTGAACGCCGACGCGAAGCTCGTGAACGCCGACGACGTGACGCTCCATGCCACCGGCCGCCACGACATGACGACGACCGCCATCGGCGGCGCCGGCGGCAACATCGCCGTGACGCCGGTTGTGGCGGTGTCGGTCGCGAACAACAGGACCGCCGCGCAACTGGAAGCCGGTGAGACGCTGGCCCTCGACGGTGACTTCAGCGCGACCGCGACCCATCACGCCAGCACGGCGACGATCGCCGACGCCTCGGCTTCTGGCCCTAAGGCGGCCATCGGCGCGGCCATCGCCGTGACCGTGGCGAACGACACGGCGACCGCCACCACCGGACGAAACATCCACACCCAGCGCGGCGCCGCGTTCGGCGCGACCACCATCGCCGCCAGCTCGGCCGACGCCAAGGCGAGCGCGAGCGGCGGCGGCGAGGATGCCTCGTCGGACGGCGGAGCCGCGCCGCAGGCCTCGGTCGACGACCAGGTCGCCGAACAGAAGAGCTTCGCCGAAAGCTCACAGACCGGGGAGGCCGCGGGAGAGTCGGCGCAGACCGCCAAGGCCGCCACGTCCCAGGGTGGCGTGAGCGTCGCCGCGGCCATCGCCGTGAACGTCTCGAACGCGAAGGCCCAGGCCGTCACGCCCGATGGCGTGAACGTCGTCGCGAACGGCGGCAAGCTCTCGCTCGCAGCCGCGATCAATGCGGATGCGTCGGCCGTCGCCGATGGGTCGGCTGTCGGCAAGGATCTCCCGGCCCCCTCCCCCACAAACCAGAGCAAGGTCGGCGTCGGAGCGGGCGTGGCGATCAACGTCGCCAAGGCGCGGGCCGACGCCACGCTGGGCCGCGGCACGCACGCCGGCGACGGCGTCGACGTGTCCGCCACCATGGCCGACGACAACGGCGATGCGACGTCCACCTTCCTGGCGGGGGCCACGTCCGGCGCGGGTTCCGCGAAGATCGGTGTCGCGGGATCGCTCGCGATCAACGTGGTGGACCATCGCAGCACCGCGCTCGTCACGAGTGGGGCGGATGTCGACGCCCGGGGCGGCAACGTCGAGCTCGAAGCGGAGAGCCGATCGTCTTCCACCGCGAGCGCGATGCCCGACGAGAGCCAGGGCGCGTCCGGCACCGACGTGGGCATCGGCGCGTCGTTCGCCATCAACGTCGTCGCGAACTCCGCCCGGGCGGAACTCGAAGGAGCATCGGGCGGCGACGCGGGTGCGAAACTGGCCAACGCCAACGACCTGCGCATCCACGCGACGGGCGACCACCGCATGGTGACCGAGGCCGCGGCCGGTGCGGTGGGCGGCACGGCGGTCACGCCGGTCGTGTCGGTGGCGATCTCCGAGAACGAAACCCTCGCCCGCATCGGCGACGGCGAGGCGCTCTCCACCAACGGTCTGATCGAACTGATCGCGACGCACCAGTCGGTCAACGAGACCTCCGCGAAGGGGCAGGCCCAGGGCGCCAAGGCGGCCATCGGCGCCGCGATCGCGGTGACGGTGACGAACGACACGGCCGAGGCCACCACGCGGCGCGACATCGCCCGTGCCGGCGGGACCGTCAAGTTCGAAGCGACATCGGCAGCCTCGACCGCCACGGACGTGACGGCCAGCGCGCGCGGCGGCCCCGCCGACGAGGACGATGGGTCGGCGAACGATGCCCCCGAGGACGGCGTCGATCAGCAGGCCGCCGAACAGCAGGGCTTCGGCGAACAGGTGCAGGCCGAGAACAGCGTCGGCGAGGAGAACGGCACGTCGCCCGATCCCGCCTCCCAGACACCTTCAAAGGCGGCGACCAGCGAGGGTGGCGTGAGCGTCGCGGCGGCGATCGGCGTGAACGTGGTCAACAACACGGCGAAGGCATTCATCCCCGCCAACCGCGTCGTGAATGCCGACGGTGCGCTGGAACTCGCGGCGCGGACGAACACCGACTCGACGGTGACGGCGGATGCCTCGGCGGTCGGCAAGAACATCATCGATACCGCCGAGGGCGTGGGCGACGGCAACACCGGTGGCGCATCCGGCGGCGAATCGAAGGTCGGCGTCGGGGCTGCCGTGGTGGTGAACGTGGTCAACGCGACGACGGAAGCCACCATCGGGCGCGGTGCAAGGGTGCGTGCGGCGGGCGTCTCGCTCACCGCCGCCACGGCCGACGTGAACGGCGACGACGTCAACACGATCGCGGCGGAGGCATCGTCCGGCGCCGGATCGGCGAAGGTCAGCATCGCGGGCGCGCTCGCGCTCAACGTCATCGATGCGAACACGAAGGCGCAGATCGATGACACAGCGACGGTCGACGCCCGCGGCTTCTCCGCGGCGGCGGGCAGCAACGACATCGCCGTCGAGGCGCAGTCGGCGTGGGACGTGAGCGCAGCGGCCACACCGTCGGAGGAGACCGGCGGTGCGTCCGGATCGAAGGTCGGCATCGGAGCCTCCATCGCCCTCAACATCTTCGACCAGACCACCAGCGCACGCATCGGGAACGGCGCCGTGTCGAACGCCCGCGATCTCGACCTGACGGCGACGAGCCGAACCGATTCCAGCACGCAGGCCCGCGCGGGCGCCAAGGGCGGCGTGGCCATCGACGCGGTGGTGGCGACCACCACGCTGACCGAGACCACGGAGGCCATCGTCTCCGGCACCTCGACCATCGACACCACCGGCAGCACCACGATCACAGCAACCAGCGGCGGCGCGCACACCGCGCGCGCCGAAGGCAACGTGGTGTCGGGCAACGTGGGCCTCGGGGCCTCGGCCGCGGTGCTCGTGTCGAACACGACGACCACCGCAGCGCTCGATCGCAGCCTGAACGCGCGCGACGACGTGCGCGTCGCGGCCGCCTCCACCCGCGCCTACACGGGCTTCGCCGAGGCGAGCGCCAAGGGCGCCGTGATGGACGCCGTGGAGCAGGACCCCACGAAGGAGGACACCACCACCAGCGTGAAGACGCTGAAGGAGAACGGCGACGCCCAGCAGGGCGGAGGTGGTGCGAAGGTGAACATCGCCGCCGCCGTCGGCGTGGTCGTGCTGGACGACGACGTGACCGCGCGCATCGGCAACAACGCAACCGTGCGCGCCGACGACGATCTCGCGGTGACCGCGACCGGCACGTCCGATTTCCGGACGGAGGGCACGGGTGCCGCGATCGATCCGACCTCCAACGTCGGCATCGGCATCGGCGTGGCGATTGCCGTCTCGCGCAACGACACGACCGCGACCGTGGCCGATGGCACGCGGCTGCACGTGGGCGACGACATCGCGGTGAACGCGACCACGACCCAGAACCTTTCCAGCGGTTTCCGCGACCGCCTGACGGTGGAGGCCATCGCCGGGGCCGGGGCGAGCAAGGCCGCGGTGGCTGGTGCGCTCGCCGTCGCCAACTCCAACGCCACGACCACGGCGTACGTCGGCGCCACAGAGATCCGCGGCGAGACCGATGCCAACGACCGCGCGGGCGACATCACGATCACCGCCGACAACACCAGCGTGCTGAGCGCAAAGGCGTGGGCGGGTGGTGCGGCCGGCAAGGCGGGCGTGGGGGCGTCGATCGCGACGGTGGTCTCGTCCAACGAATACCGCGCCGGCTTCGGCGGCGGCAGCGTGCGCGCCTCCAGCCTCGACATCAACGCGCTGAATCGTCTGGTCACCGGCGCCGTGCCGTTCGACCTGTCGGACTTCAGCAAGCTGCAGAACGTGAATCTCCAGATCCTCGCGGGCCGTCACAACTACTACACCGAGGCCCTCGCGGGTTCCGCGGGCGGCACCGCGGCGGTGTCGGGCGCCTTCTCGGTGCAGGTGTACGAGGACGTCACCGAGGCGAAGGTGGGCAGCACGGCGGGCATCGACCTGGGCGGCGCCCTAGGTCTCCGCGCCGACTCGGGCACCCGTGCCAAGGCCTTCGCCGGTGGCGTGGCCGGTGGCGGCACCGCGGGCGTCGGCGTGTCGACGGCAACGATCTCGAACGAGACCACCACGCGGGCCACCGTGATGGCAGGCGCCGACGTCTCGCGCTCCGGAAGCATCACCGTGGACGCGAACGCCGATCAGGACCTCGGCGCCTTCGGGATCTCGGGCGCGGTCGCCGGCAGCGTCTCCGTCGCCGGTACGGTTAACGTCATCCTCTCCGAGAACACCGTCGAGGCGAACCTCGGCGGAGACGGATCGACCATCGCCAGCGCGGGCGCGATCACGATCGACGCCGACAACACCCTCACCTTCTTCAACGTCGCCGGCGCGGCCTCCGCTTCCGGCAGCCTCGGCGTCGGCGCGTCGGCGGCCACGAACCTCGTGACCAACACGACGCGGGCGCAGATCGGCGGCAAGGCCCAGGTCGACACGACCGGCGGCGCGGTGTCCGTGACCGCGGATGCGCGCGAGAACCTCGACATCATCGTGATCGGCGCTGCCGGGGGCGGCTCGATCGGTGTCGCACTGTCCGGTGCCGTCACCAAGGTGACGAACGTCACCGAGGCCCTGGTGGGCCCGCAGGCCCGCGTGGGGCGCGGCGACCAGCTCGCTGGCGCCGTGACGATCCGCGCGGAGAACGAGACCGACATCCTCGACGTGATGGGCTCGGTGGGCATCGGCGGCAGCGCCGGGGTGGGTGCCGCCGCCGACGTCGTGCTGGTCGACAAGCGGACCACTGCGAAGCTCGGCGACGAGGCCGGCCTGCACGCCGCGGGCAACGTGAAGATCCAGGCGGACAGCGGCGAGACCCTGCGGTCGGTCGTCGTGGGGCTGGGCGGTGGCTTCGACGCGGGCGTCGCGGGTTCCGTGGCGGCGGTGAAGATCGACGCCGTCACCGAGGCGGTCGTGGGCAGGAAGGCCACGGCCTTCACGCGCGGCAGCATGGCGGTGGACGCGGCAAGCGACACCGTCGTGGACATCCTGGCGGGCGGCGGCGCGGCTGGCGCCTACGCGGGCATCGGGGCCGCGGTCGGCGTGGTCCTGATCGACAAGGCGACGCAGGCCACGGTCGGTGACGAGGCCACCGTCGACGCGCTCGGTCTCATGGACTTGCGCGTCGCCACCGGCGACATCGGCGTGACGTGGGTGTCCCGCGGCAGCGACCGTACCGACGTCAGCGCCCCGACGATGGGCCCGGACTCGGAGGTGGGTGCCAGCACGAGCCGCGCCCTCACCCAGAAGCGCGTGGCGACGCGGACGGAGCGCGACGGATTCCGCGGCCTCGCCGTGACCGCCACCGCCCATGACGACGTGGGGTCCGTCGCCGTGGCCGGTGCGGCCTCCGGCATCGTGGCCCTCACACTGGCCGCCAACGTGTCCACCACGGACAACCACACCGAGGCCGCGATCGGCAACAGCGCGCGGATCAACCAGAGCACGGCAACGCCGAACGCCGCGCAGTCGGTGCTGGTGGGCGCCGGGCAGGACACCTTCCGCCTCGGCGCGGGCGGTGCGGCGTCGGGTGCCGGCTTCGCCGGTGCCGGCGCCGGCGGCGACATCTCCATCATCGCCAACCGCACCCGTGCCGGCGTCGGCCGCGGGACGCTGATCGACACTGCCGGCGACGTCATCGTCACCGCGCGGGCCCGCGAGGACATCCTGACGATCGCCGGCGCCCTGGCCGCCGGTGGCACCGTGGGGCTCGCCGGCTCGGTGTCGGTGCTGTCGATCGACAACACGACGGAAGCCGAACTGGGCGACCTCGCCGTGGCCCCGCTGCCCGGAGCGGCGCCGATCGTCGGCGCGCGCGTGGACGCAGGCGGCAGCGTGCAGGTCGCCGCCTCGAATCACACGCAGACCGACATGATCGCGGGCGCCGCGGCAGCGGGCGTGGGTGGCGGCGGCATCGGTGCAGCGGTCGGCGTGCTGCTGCTCGACAAGACGACCAGCGCATTGGTGGGCGACGACGCGGTCGTGAACGCGCTGGGCAACGGCAGTACGACGTTCCTCGCCTACACGGGCGAGGATCCGAACGGGCCGCGCAACCGCAGCGTCCGCGGCCTGCTGGTCGATGCGGAGAGCAGCGAGCACGTCTTCACGTTCGGCGCGGCCGGTGCCGCCGGGCTCTACCTCGGCTTCGCGGGCGCGGTGACGGTGAACGCGCTGGAGTCGACGACGACGGCATCGATCGGCGCCCGGGCGCGGATCAACGAGACCAACACCGGTGCGCACGCCGACCAGGATGTCGTGGTCGGTGCGCGGGACGTCCTCGACATGACGGTGATCACGGGCTCCCTGGGTGCGGGTGCCGTGGGTGTGGCGGGTGCGGTGGACGTCGGCATCGTGAACCACCGGGTCGGGGCGGGCATCGGCAGCGGCGCGCATGTGCATGCGAAGCGCGACATCGACGCCTACGCACTGGCGGTGAAGGACATCGACAGCACGGTGGTGAGCGCCGCCGGCGGCATCGTCGGCGTCGCGGCGGCCGTCTCGGTCTACTCGGTGGGCGGCGCCGTGGACGGCGCTTCGCGGGACCGCCTGAAGTCCGACGACGGCGGTTCGAATGCCAACGGCTACGCCGACGAGCAGGCGAGCGACGGCACCGTGAAGGAGTTGCTCGACCGGTCGGCCAGCAGCGACATCAAGGGCATCGGCGCCGCTTCGCAGAACCGCCGGAATGCGGTGGCGGTCTCGGGCCGCGTCACGGCCACTCCGTTGACGGGGAACGCGGTGTCGATCGGCAACTCGACGGTGCTGAATGCCGGACGCGACATCGATGTGGACGTGCGGGAACACATGCGCTTCGATGCGATCGCTGGCGGCATCGCCGTCGGCGGCGTGAGCCTCGGGGCCGGGGTCCAGGTGGCCAACCTGAACCTGTCCAACCGTGTCGACGCGGGCACCGTCGCCGTGACCGCGGGCCGGGACGTGATCCTCTCCGCGTATCTGGACTCGGTCGGCATCGGCAAGGGTTTCGCGGGCACGGGTGGCGTGGTGGCGGTGGATGCCTCGGTCTCCCTGATGGACGACGACGCCGTCACCGTGGTCGCGGTGGACGGGATGCGCGTGCTCTCGGCCGGCAGCGTGATGGCTGACGCCGACGACCACCGGCGGCTCCGGGCCGAGACGACCGGCGCGAGCATCGGCCTGTTCACGGCCGGGGCCTCGTACGCCGAGGCCACCATCGACGGCGAGACGAAGGCGACCTTCAGCGGTGCGACCCGTATCGACCGGGTCGGGAACGTGACGGCACGCGCCGACAGCACGACGGACGCCGAGGCGTCCGCGGAATCCGCCCGCGGCGGATACGGCGTCGCTGCCAGCGCCACCCTCGCGACCGCCCGCGCCAAGCCCGAGGTGGAGGCATCGCTGGGCGGCGTGATCGTGGCCGACGGCACGGTGGCGAGCCGGGCCACGGCGGAAGCCTCGGCCGACGCCGAGGCGCTGGGCGTGAACGTCGCGGCCGGCATCGGCATCGGCGCCTCCATCGCGACCGCGGAGTCGAGCCCGAAGATCACCAGCCGGGTGGCCGGAGGCAGCGACATCACGGCGCGCAACGTCGACGTGCTCGCGCAGCAGTTGCGCACCGGCGACGCGAATTCCGCGCGGGCCGACGCGGTCGCCGGCAGCGGCGGCATCCTTGCCGGGGTCGCGGCCACCGAGAGCACGACTTCCACCTCAGCCCAGGTGGAAGCCGTCATCGGCGCGAACAGCCGACTCGTGATCCGGGACGGCGGCACGTTCGGCCTGTCCAACATCGACGACCGCGCGGACACCATCACCTTCGGCAGCCGACACGGCTTCGCCACCGGTGACGAGCTGGTGTACGAGACCTCCGGCGGTGCCGTGATCGACGGCCTGACCCCCGGCGAGACGTACTACGTGATCCGCATCAGCGACACGGTCATCAAGCTGGCCTCGAGCCGCAGTGCGGCCCTCGCCTGGAACGCGGTCACCAACCTTGGGGCCATCGACATCGCGAGGAACGTCGCATCGGCGACGGTGCCGGGCGTGACGCTGACGGATGCGACCGGCACGGGAAACTCCATCAGCAACACCTCGGTGATCGTCGATGGCGGCAACGGGACCATCACCTTCTCGAGCAATCCGCGTCTGGTGAACGGCCAGCGGGTCGTTTACCGCGGCACCGGCATCAACGGCCTGACGACGGGCGAAACCTACTTCGTCGTCCTCGTACCCGGCGCACCCAATACCGTCCAGCTTGCCAGCTCCCTGACCTCCCCTGCCCCGATCGCCCTGACCCTCGCGCAGGTCCCCGGCGACGGCACGGTGACCGGCGTTCAGTTGTTGAACGCCACCACGGGCGCGGTACGGTCCAGCGGCGCGCTCAAGGTGGATGCCGCCGACAACTCGATCGAGTCGAGCAACGAGCACAACTTCGTCAACGGCGACCGGGTGGTCTACAGCCGGGGCTCGTCCTCGGGCATTCCTGGGCTGAACGATGGCGAGACCTACGTCGTCACCGTGAAGGACGCGACTACCTTCAGGCTCGAGCAGATCACGGCGACCGTGAAGGACATCGCCACCACTGCCTCCGGCGGCGCGGTCGCCGGGCAGACCTTCCTCGGAGCGGACGCGACCGGGACCTCGCTCCTGAACGCGACGCTCACGGTGGAGAGTGACGATCACGTGATCACGGTCGCGGCCGGACACGGCTTCAAGTCCGGCGACGTGGTGCGCTACACCGGTGGCGGCATCGAAGGCCTGTCGCTCGATCAGGTCTACGTCGTCGAGCGGGTGAGCGACACCGCCTTCAAGCTGCTGGTCGACAACAGCACCTATCTGCGCTTCGGGTCCGGCGCCAGCTACACCGCCACGTTCCGTTCGACCACGGACACGCCGGTGATCACGGACGCCGCCGTCGTGGCGGGCTTCCCCAACAGTTCCGCCTCGGACCAGATCCGCTTCACCAGCCCGCATGGCCTCAGCACAGGTCAGAGCATCGTGTACCGGGCTCCGACCGACCCGGATGCCCGCATCCCCAACCTGGCGGACGGACAGACCTACGTGGTCAACGTGCTGGACGCGCAGACCGTACGGCTCACCACGAACCTTTCGCTCGCGCTGGCACCCGCCACCGGAGCGCAGGGCGAGGACGGCAGTTTCACCGGCGTCAACTTCCTGCCGGCGACCCGGAGCAACGTCCTCAACGCGACCGTCACGGTCGACGCAACGGCCGACACCCTGTCGTTCAACCAGGACCACGGGTTCTCGCCGAACGAGCGGGTCCTCTATCGCGGAACCGGCATCACCGGCCTGACCGCCGACACGACCTACTTTGCCGTGGTCGTGGACGCGAGGACGATCAGGCTCGCATCCGCCTTCTCCCAGTCCACCGCCGACCTCGGAACACCCACAGGGACGGTACCGGTCAACGTCTCGCTGGCAAGTCTCGGCAGCAACGGTACGTTGGTGTCGAACGTGGTACCCGTGACCGACCCGAGCTACCGCAGCATCTCGCTCGGCGCCGACAACTCGCTCGTGTTCGGCGAGGCCCACGGGTTCACGACAGGCGCGGCCTTGCAGTTCTCGGGAAGCGGCGTCGCCGGCCTCGCCGACGACGCGATCTACTTCGCCGTCGTGAAGGACAGCCTGACGCTCCAGCTCGCGGATTCCCTGGAGAAGGCCACGGCCACCAGCAGCGCGCCGCAGGTCGTGGCGATCTCGCTGCCCGGCGGCAATGCGGGTACGGGCAGCTACCGCCTCACGAACGAACAAGCCGGCACCTCGGTGGTCGCCGTCTCGGACTCCAAGCAGACGAGCGAGGTCACGGGCGTGGCCATTTCGCTCGTGTTCGCCGCAGGCTCGAACGACGCATCGGCGTTCGCCAACACGACGACCTCCGCGCATCTGGGCAGCGGCGTGAGCGTCTCCGGCGGAACGCTCGCGGTGCAGGCACTCGGCAGCGACCACAACTTCGTGGACTCGATCGCAGGGAGCGGCGGCATCATCGCGGGCTCGGCATCGAAGGTCACCAACACCAGCCTGAGCACCACCACTGCCGGACTCGACGACAGCGCGTTCGGGAACACGAAGCTCGTCGACGTCCGCGTGCTGGCGCTGCAGGCCCGTCACACCGCAGCCTTCAACAGCAGCGCCAGCAGCATCAACGCCTCGCTCGTGGGGGCGAGCGGTGCACGCATCGACAACCTCGTGAATGCCACGGTGGTGGCGCGGGTGGGCAGCAACGTCAACGTCGAGACCCTGGACGCCATCGTCGAGGCGCGCAACGTGACGCGCAAGCCGATGCTGGCAGGGCAGTACAACATCGAGTCGGGTTCGGGCGGCTTCCTGAACGGTGCCGCTGCGCAGAGCAACACCCGCATCATCAACGACACGCGCAGCGAGATGGGTCGGAACGCCCGGTTCGAGATCAAGGGCGATCGCGACGCGCCGGGCGCACTCGTGATGAATGCGCTGAACGACGTGCAGGCGCACGACCGCGTGAAGCTCGATGCCGGGGGCGCCATCGCCATCGCGCTCGCCAACGCGAAGGTCGAGTACGGGACGGACGCTGCACCGAACCGCGCGCGGGTGATCGTCGAGGACGGCGCCACGATCGACAGTGTCGGCGACATCACGCTCTCCGCACGCACGGTGTCGGTGGATCCGGCCGACTCGAACGCACCCGGCATCCTCGCGCAGTCCAACGCCAAGACCTACGGTCTGGCCGGGGCGGCCGCGGGCACGACGACAGCGCGTCTCGTGGCGGACAACATCGTCGACGTGCGCGGCGGGACCCTCACCGCACTGAACGACGTCAACCTGCTGGCCGGGCGGAACGCCGCCGGGGTCGACAACAAGCTCAACGTCGCGGCGCGCACCGATCTCTGGAACAAGACGGCGTTCCCGGTCGTGACCGACCCCGACGCCGACAGCTTCATCATCCAGAACAACCGTGTGCTGGTGGCGGGCGATGCGACGCTGAACAGCGTGCGGCACGTGAACCTCACGGCCGTCGACGGCGAGACCATTGCGGTGGGCGTCGGGATCGGCAAGGACCTCTATCGCGAGGCCCTCGCCGAGGTCGGATCGGCCGTGAGCAACGCGCTGGGCGGCGGCGACGTGAACCTCGACATCAAGAGCGGCTCGACCACGGTGCGCGGCAATCCGGGCGTGCGCGTCGATGGCGCAGTGAACGCCGGCATCTACCATCTCCAGTTCATGCACGTGGATGCGGTGGGCAACGTGACGCTGAGCGACGGGGTGACCTACCGCCAGATCGACAACACCACGCTGCAGCGGCAGATCCAGAATCGCATCGTCACCCTGAACCAGCTGATCTCCCAGTACAGCGCCGACGCCGCGGTGAAGGGCGCGTTCGAGGCCGAGAAGTCGTTCCTGGAGACCAAGCTCGCGACACTCGGCAACGACATCCGGGTGAGCTTCCTGGAGGTGGACGACATCCTCGCCCGCTCCGGCAACATCGACGTGACGGGCAAGTGGTTCACCGGGACGGGTGCGCTGTCCGCCCCGGGCGACGTGAAGATCGAGATCACCAACTTCTCCGAGCGATTCCTGCGGCTCGGCAAGCTCACGATCCCGGACGACGCCGGGGGCAACGTGTACTTCAACGGCGTGCCCGTGGGGCTCAATGCCGACGTGAATCAGCGGCAGGCCCCGGGGGCGATCGCCGCGTTCACCACCATCGACACGACGCTCGCGCCGAGTGCACCGCAGATCCTCATCGACAACCGCTTCCAGGGGTCCCGGACTCCGCAGGGCGTGATCATCACGCCGGACTCGGAAGTCCACATGACCGGCGACGTGCTGAACGCGTTCGGACCGGTGTCGGTGTCGAGCGTGGGCACCATCATCGCAGGCGCGAAGATCGAAGGTCAGACGGTCATCCTGCGCACCGATGGCGACTTCATCCAGCAGTACGTCTGGGGTTTCCAGCACACCGGCAACTCGCCGCGCGGACTGCTTGACAGCATCGCCAGAGGCAACGAGACGGTGTACGGCGTGGCGCGGCTCGGTGGCAGCGGGTCGCCACTCAAGACCAGCAGCACCGACGGCCCGATCAGTTCCACGCAGGCCTACAGCGTCCGGGCCTCCGACATCGGTTCCACCATCGTGGGGAACAACGTCTTCATCGCGGCCGACAAGCTCAACATCAACGGCCTGATCCAGAGCGGGATCCCGCTCCGCGCGATCAAGATCGACGCCGATCTCACGAAGAACATCCCGAATCTGCCGTCGGTCGGCAGGTTCACGCTGAACACACCTGCGGGTGGCAGCGGCGAGATCCGCGTGTACTGGAATGCGACCGACGGCGTCATCGAGGTCGATCCGGTGACGGTGCGCGGCGGCTATCTGGAGGTGTACGGCAACATCTTCAGCACGGGGAACGGGAAGCTGCGGGCGCTCGACGGCTACGGGCGAATCTCCATCGACAACACGACGAACTACACCGTGCGGCTCGCCCGACTCGACACCGGGGTGGGCGCGGCGGGCACGATCCGCATCAGCGACACCGCACGGATGGTGAACGATGCCCCGACGGTGACGACGCTGTCGCGCCTGGGCAACCTCATCCAGCGGGATGTCGCCACCGCCAGGGCCAATGGCGACATCGAACACAACGTGACGGTGGCCACCGACACGAGGGTCGCCAGCGACAACGGGATGACCACCTGGTCGACCACCTATGAGCCCGTGCGGAACCGCCTGTACAGCTGGGTGACCGGCCGGAACGCCACGTTCGTGGAGACCGAGACCTATCGCAAAAAGGTCGACGGCGTGTTCGGCTGGGATGCACTGGCCCCGGACCCGGGTCAGCAGCCGACCGTATACGGCGCCACCACGAAGCAACCCGTCGCGCTTCTGCAGGGCGAGTTCCTGGAGGTCGGTACGCTTCCTGAAGGCCAGTACCGATTCGTCTACCAGGCAACGAAGACCGGCCCCAAGACCCAGTTCGGTCAACCCACGGAGCACAGCTGGGGCAGCGACTGCACCGCTTCCGGCACCGCGTTCGAGGTCTGCTGGAGCACGACGACGGACAAGACCTGGACCTACAACACGCCCGTGAGCCAGGTCTACAAGCACAGCGTGTCGGCCTCGGTCCCGATCGCCGTGGAGTTCTTCGGATTCGCGCAGGGCATCGTGAACGTCCAGTCGGCCGGTTCGGTGCAGATCGGCGAGACGATCAACAACGCGAACGGCATCACGACCATCTCCAGCAGCGCCGGCAGCGTGCAGGTCACGGGCACGGCCGCCACGTTGTTCAGCCAGCGGTTCGATCTGAACGGCGCCACGGGCATCGGCAGTGCCACCCAGGCGCTGCGGACCTCCTTCCGCGACGTGATCGATCCGGGCACGGGCGCCGTGACGCAGAGCGCGATCCTGAGGGCCACCTCGAACACCGGCAACATCTTCATCGAGCATGGCGAAGGTCAGGTCCGGGTGGACCGTCTGGCGTCCGCCTCCGGCAACGTGAGCCTGATCGCCGACGCCGGCATCCTCGCGCTCGACGCTAACGCGCTGGTGAAGGGTGGGCGCGTGGAACTCACCTCCGCCAACGGTGCGGTCGGCAGCATGACGCGGGCGCTCGATCTCGACGTGGGTCGTTCGAAGAGCAGCGACGGTCTGACGATCGTGGCCGCCGGCGACATCGCCGTGCGCCAACGGGCGGGAGACCTGTGGCTGGACAAGGCCGTCTCGCGCGGCGGCGACGTGGCGATCACCGTGGTCGACGGCGGCATCGTCGACGTGAACCCCGTGGAGACGGTGGACCAGCGGACGCGGAGCGACCTGCTCAATCTCTGGAACCAGATGCGTCTCATCGGCGACGCGAAGACCCTCGCGGATCCGACCATCAAGGGGTTCGAGCGCGCGAAGGAACGCGAATACCGCACGTACTGGGAGGAGGTGCGTCAGGTGCGGTCGTCGACCGTCTCCGACGGGCAGGGCGGCACCATCACCACCTACAGCCACACGGCTTTCGATCCCGACCAGCCCTTCACGCTGCGGGCGGCGGAGCGCAGCTACTACCTCGACACGCTGCAGTGGACCGAGGCGCAGGTGCTGCAACTCGAACTGGACCGGGCGCGGGAGTACGGCGCCGGCGCATTCGATCCGAACTTCCGCTTCACGTACGACACGAGCAACGATCCGAACCAGCTCACGAAGGGCGCCTCCTGGACCGAGGCCGAGCTGCGCCTGTCGCTGTCCGCCGGGGCGTTGAAGGAGACCACGGACACCAACATCCGCCTGGAGGACCCGTCGATCAGTGGCCGCAACGTCACCATCTCGGTGACGAACGGCAGTGTCGGCGTCCAGGGTCTCGGACGCGAGACGGTGCTCGATCTGACGGGCGGTCCGGCGGCGATCATCGCGCTGACCGACGAGCAGATCCTCGCGCTCGCCGCCGCCGAGCGCCGGGACATCACGGTCGTCGGTAGCCGCATCACGGTGGCCAACCCGGACGACGTGAACATCGATGCGACCGGCGCCATTTCGATCACCGTGGACCGCACGCGGACCGGCGGCAGCGCCGACGTCTACCTGGGTTCCACGGGCGATCTGCGCCTCGCCACCATCGACACCGACGGCGCATTGCGCGTGAAGGCGAAGGGCAGCATCAGCCACACGGACGCCGACGGAAACGCGATCACAGGTGCTTCCCTGAGGTCCGGGGACGACATGATTCTCGAGGCCGCGCGCGGTACCCTGGGTACCGCGACCAATCCGATCATCGTGACGATGACCGGCGGCAACCTCACGGCCCGCGCCCAGGACGGCATGGTCCTGCGCAGCACCGGCAATGTTTCGGTGGATGCGCTGTACACGCCGAACGAGATCCGCCTCACCTCCGACGGGACGATCCGCGAGGCCTTCGCGGACGATCTGCTCGACGTGCGGGCGCGGTCGGTGTTCCTGACCGCGCGCGGCAGCATCGGGGCGGCGGGCAGCACCGGCGACCGCCGGAACGCGCTCGACGTCGCCATCGACGAACGCGGCGGGACCATCGAGGCCGAGTCGACGGAGGGCTCCGTCTTCCTGAACAACCCGACGGGCGAGATCCGCTTCGGACGCATCCTCGCGCAAGACGCTGTCGGACTGTCCTCGGTGCTCGATCTGAACGTGGCAGACACGGTCACCGGCCAGGGTGGCGTGGCGCTGGAGGCCGGTTCCCGGCTCACTCTCGAGGCCGGCAGCCGGGTGGAGGCCGGGACGGGTGCCGTGCTCCTGAAGGGCGCCGATCGCGTGCTCATGGAGGATGGTGCGCACGTCGATGCCGGCGACGCGCGGATCCGGATCGAGTCCGACGGCGACGCGGGACTCACGGCACTACGGACGACGAATGCCGGCAGCGATGCGGTCAGCATCGCCGTCGGCGGTCGCGTGCTGTCGAGCGCCGGCAACGCCCCCGTCGTCACCGCGCGCTCGCGCGGTGCGGTGGTGACCATCATCGGCGACAAGGGCGTCGGCAACGGCACGGTGACCCCGGATGGCGTCACGGACGACGTGACCCCGCTCACCCTGCATGTGTCGACCGCCGTCCTGGACGGGGGCTCGGGCAGCGTGCACGTGACGAACGCCGGAAGTCTCGACATCACGTCCGCGCGCGCCGATGGCGACGTCGAAGTGACGGCCGATGGCGATCTGATCGTGCAGGGCCGCCTGGAATCGGCGCTGGGTGACGTCGCAGTCCGGAGCACGACGGGAAACCTCTCGGTCCGGCGGGTGCGCACGACGGCGGGCGAGATCACGATCGAAGCGGAGCGCGGCAGTCTCGCCGTCGACACCGCCACGAGTGAGTCGGGCAACGTGACGCTTCGCGCACTGACGATCGACGACCCGATCGAGGAACTCGCAGGGCGGACGGTCACGGTACGCGCCACCGAAGGTGACATCGAGATCCGGAAGCTCACCTTCGCCGAGGCGAACCTGACCGCGGCCGAGGAAGGCGCGAGACTGCACGTGCTCTCGGCCATCGCACAGGCCAGCCGGATCGTGGCACGGGCGGACGTCATCGCCCTGGACAGCGTGACGAGCACGAGCACCGACACGCTCTTCTTCGATCTGGCCGGCAACGACGGCAGGCTCGCGATGTCGACCAACGTGAATGCGCTTCCGGGTCTTTCTGCATCGGGTCTCGCCGGACCCGGGATGATCCAGTTCGACCGGCTCCACAGCACCGAGGCGAACATCGCCGGCGGGATCCCGAATCTCCGGTTGATGGAAACGCTGATCGGGCGGCAGGCGACGTTCTCGAACTACTCGAGCGCGTACAACGTGCCCTTCACGGTGAAGCTCGACAACGTCCTCTCTACCCTGAGTCCGGGCGCCGACGCGCTGCTCTCGTCCACCACACCGTTCTACCTGTACTTCCAGGACGCCAAGGTGTTCGAGACCAACGCGAACGTGATCTACCGCAATCCGGAGTTCAGCATCCAGGGCTCGAACGGGGACCTGGTCAACGACCCGGCGCTGGAGCAGGTCCTGAAGCGTCGCATCGATCCCCCGGCGCCGGCCGGACGCGTGACGATCGTCATTCCCGGCAACGTGCTGGGCCGGAACGATGGCGCGATCGACGGCGAGGACGATCTGCGGATCACCCTGCCCCGCCGTCCGTCGCTGGGTCTGCGTCGCTGACGTCCACGATCGGCGCGCGCGGGCCTGGCCCCGTGCGCGCCGGATGCCAACCTGATTCAATAGCGCCCCGCGCATCTCCTCCGAGGAACCATGAAGAGCTTCCGCCTCGCCGCGCTCATCGCCGGCAGCAGCCTGGGTTTCACCGCCCTCGCCCAGACCGCGACCGATCCCGGTTCCCTGCTGCGTGACCAGCAGGACACCCAGCGCTTCTACGAACTGCAGAAGCGCATCCAGGAAGGCGCTCCGACCGAGGAGGGCGTCATCCGCGACGAGACGCCGAAGCCCGCGCCCCAGGAGGCTGCGGGTGTGGACACGAAGATCACCGTCGACAGCGTGAAGACGGGGCCGTCGAAGTTCCTGAAGCCGGAGGAGATCACCGCGATCACCAAGCCACTGGAAGGGCGGGAGATCACTATCAAGGACCTCTTCGATGCCGTGCGCGCGATCAACCTGCTGTATCGCGATCGCGGCTGCGTCACCTGCCAGGCCTTCCTGCCTCCGCAGAAGGTGGAGGACGGCAGCGTCGAGATCCGGCTGGTGGAAGGCCGGCTCGGCGAGATCCGCGTCGAGGGCGGGCGCTACATCCGCGACAGCTACATCCTGAACCGCATCTCACAGAAGCCGGGCGAGGTGCTCGATACGAAGCAGCTGGAGAAGGACCTCTCGTTCCTCAACAACACGAACGAGTTCCGTGTGGCCGCGGCCCTGAAGCCGGGCAAGGAATTCGGCGTCGTCGACGCGTCGATCCTGCCGCGCGAACCTGCGCGCTTCCAGGGAACGATCTTCGGCGACAACGCGGGCCGCGACGACGTCGGTCGGATCCGCGCCGGCGCGATCCTCAACGTGCGCAGCGTCTTCGGCTACAGCGATCCGTTCACCGCATTCCTCACCGCGGCGGAGGGCACCCGCGCCGCGAGCCTCGCGTACAACTTCCCCTTCACCCGCTTCGGGACACGCCTCGGCCTGTCGTACGACTACAGCAGCATCGACATCGTCAACGGCCCCTTCGCCACGATCGGCATCAAGGGCCAGTCGACCAATGCCGGTGTGAACTTCGTCCAGCCGCTGCTGGCCGATGGCGTGACACGGTGGAACCTCTCGGTCGGGTACAACACGCGCGACTCCGTCACGGACATCGGCAACAACGGCGCGCAGACGCGGATCGACACGCGCTCGTTCTTCCTCGGCACGGACATGCAGCGGGCCACGTCGCTCGGCTTCTGGTCCACGCGGCACACCGTGATCCAGGGCACACCGAGCTTCGGCGGCGATCGCGACTTCATCAAGTACACGGCGGACGCGCTCTGGCTGGGCACATGGCAGAACGGCGTGACGGGGGTGTTCCGAGGCGCCTTCCAGTTGTCGAACGTGCAAGACCTGCCCCCGTACGAGCAGTTCCTGATCGGCGGTGCCGCGACGGTGCGAGGCTTCCTGGAAGGTCAGCGCGTCGGCAACCGCGGCTACTTCCTCAGCGCGGAAGCGCAGATGCCGCTGCTGACGAGCGACGATTCGACGGTCGTCGGAGACCGGCTGAAAGGCGTGGTCTTCGTCGATCACGGTGGCGCGTTCCCACTGCGGCCGGTGACTGTGGGGCCGAGTTCCGACAACTACCTGACGTCCGTCGGCACGGGTCTGATGTTCAGCGTGTCGCGATGGATGTCGGGCCGGGTGTCACTCGGCATCCCGACGGACACGCGAGGCCCGGATTTCCGGAAGTGGGTGCTGCACGTGTACGTGCAGGCGATCGCGTTCTGAGTCGGGGCGGGGGGGCGCCGACCTCGATGGGTCGGGCTCCGCCCAACGCCCGCGTTCATGGATCCGACGAGGTGCCCAAGCCCACGCCGCGTCGAGCGGAGCTCGACCCACGAAACCCTTTGCGATTGGACGCCTCAGCGCTGAGAACAACCCCCGTGGGTCGAGCTTCGCTCGACGCCCGCGTTCCTGGATTCGTCGTGGTACCCAAGCCGGCGCAGCGTCGAGCGTAGCTCGACCCACGAAGAGCACTCGCGATTGGACACATCGGCGCTGGAAACATCCCCCGTGGGTCGAGCTTCGCTCGACGCCCGCATTCCTGGATTCGTCGCGGTTCCCAAGCCCACGCCGCGTCGAGCGTAGCTCGACCCACGAAGGGGCCTCGCGATTGGATACCTCAGCGCTGAAAACACCTCCCGTGGGTCGGGCTCCGCCCGACGCCCGCGTTCCTGGATTCGTCGTGGTGCCCAAGCCATCGCCGCGTCGAGCGTAGCTCGACCCACGAAGGGGCCTCGCGATTGGATACCTCAGCGCTGAAAACACCTCCCGTGGGTCGGGCTCCGCCCGAC